>JADMIO010809301.1_pt1 | contig 57192 bp, 45 predicted proteins | sample 8958161 | NCBI WGS metagenome assembly JADMIO01 (sample SAMN16585339, study PRJNA669376) | soil metagenome | isolation source: Crop rotation soil | place: USA: Cullars Rotation, Alabama | collected 2011 | reverse complement strand
CGACAACTTGTCCACGTGGAATTCTAAGCTTAGGATCCCAATGTGCTGGAAAGGAACCCATCACTCAACCCGCCGCCCGGATTGACGTGGGCAACGCTCAGGCCCAGGACGGAGTTGGGCTTCCACTGGAAGCCGATGCCGTAGGCCATGTCATCGAAGGCGCTCTCGTACAGCGTGTTGGTCTGGAGTTCGCCGATGAGGTAGAGGCTGTAGGGCAGCTCGAGCTCCAGGCCGCCGTAGACGAAGGCGGCATTTCCGCCGCCAGCCTCGGTGAAGCAATCGTAGCGCGTGCCCAGGTGAACGCGCAGGGAGCGCAGGGTGCCTTCCGGATCAATGTCGAAGAGCTTGGAGCCGGCAATGAAGCCCTCAGTCTTGGCGATGGCGTCGCCGGTGGCGCTGCCGTCGAGGTAGATGCCGCCGACGCTCAGCTCCGGCATCCAGCCGTGATCCTTGAGGACGCGCAGCCTGACGAAGGGCCCGGCGACGGCGACAGGATCATCGAACCACGAGCGGTGTCCGGGCACATCTGCCAGGTTGCCGAAGACGCCGACGTTGAGCCAATCGGTCACGCCGTAATCGAACATCAGGCCGTGCCCGATGATGCGATCGCTGCCGAACGAGTACTCGTTGATGAACAGGCAGTACATGAGCGTCGCCTGCCCCTGATTCAGAGTGCCTGACGTCTGATTCAGGAACATGCCGGACATGCCGGAATTGGTGACGAGCCCGCGTCCGCCGCGGTACCCCTTCCCGGAGTTGGCGAACAGGCCGGTCTCGTCTCCCCCGCCGGCATCGAGATGAAGCGGCTTGGCGAGCGTCAGATCTTCGTCGCCTGCGCGGGCGACGGAGGTGAATCCCAGAAGCAGAAATGCGCCGAATGCGGCGAGCGTAACCCTCAGCATGAAGTGGCTCCTTTCCTGTCGCGCTATTCAAGCAACAAAGCGGCTTTGCGCCAAATCGGACTGTCACTGGCAACATCATGCCGAACATATCTCGGCAATGAATAATGATCTCCGAGATAACCTGCGGAATTGCGGGGCTCTCGGGAAGAGCTTTGCGCCCGCGTTGCAGACGTTCTCTCCTAAAAATTCGTCACCTGCCCGGCCTTGATCTCGATCGGCGCGCTCTGCCCGGCGACAGTGACGTTGTACTTGCCGGCGGGCAGGCCGATGTCGTTGGAGCCGTAGACCGCCGTGAGCTGCTTTTTGCCGCCCTCCGCCGTGACGGCGACGTGGGTGTTCGCGTCCGCCGAGATGCGCAATACGCCGACGGGGATGCTCGTGTCGTGCTTGGATTTGACCTCGACCCCGCCGATCGGCGCGCCGGAGATGTTCACATCGTACTTGCCCGGAAGCAGCTCGATGGCGAAGTTGCCGTATCCGGCGCCGCTGCGATTCTTGGCATCGCCGGACTTGTTGACGGCGACGTGCGTGTTGTCCACCTTCGCCCCGGCCGGAAAGGTGACGACGATCCGGCCCATCGTCCCCTTGAGCGCGGCGTTGGGGACGGGCTGGAGGTTCCCGCCGCTCGCGACAGGCCCGGCGTCGGGTGAAGCACTCTCAGTCACGGCGGGCGTTTCGGTGGACGACGAAGCCTTCGGCGTTACCTCCGCCGCGGCGGTCCCTGCGGTCTCCGCCGCCCGTGGCGTCGCTGCATCGGCCCGCGGGGATGACGCGGCCTGCGCCTCGAGCTTCGCGATCCGTTCTTCGAGCTGCGCGAGCTTCGCCTGCGTCTCCGGCGATGTCGTCGCCGGCGAGCGCTCGCACCCGACCGACCACATTCCCAATCCCAGCAGTAGCGATAAGATGCGCAAAGGCCGACGGATCATGACGCGACCTCCCGTGAAGTGAATGGCAGTTTAGTTATATATTCACCGACTTCGCAAGCACATGACCAATCAGGCCGACCTATCTTTGCCGGCGTAACTTTGATCCGTCCGATAAGTGATTGGATGGGCCGCCGTTCTTGAGAAGCGTGCAAAGCACGCGGCCGGATTGAGTGTTATCCTTGTCAGACTACAAGGGAGTTTTGCCATGTGCGGAATCGTCGCGTACGTCGGACGCAAGGTCGCTCAGCCGCTGCTGATCGAAGGACTCAAGCGGCTCGAGTACCGCGGGTATGATTCCGCGGGCATCGCGGTGATCGACTCGCGCGGCCAGCTCCACATCCGCCGGGCTGTCGGGCGGATCAGCGTGCTCGAGAGCGCGATCGAAGAGAAGGGCCAGCTCCCGCCCGCCAAGATCGGCATGGCCCACACGCGTTGGGCGACGCACGGCGCGCCGACCGAAGTCAACGCCCACCCTCACACCGACGACACCGGCCGAATCGCGATCGTCCACAACGGCATCATCGAAAACTACGCCGCGCTCAAAGCGCTGCTGGAGGAGAAGGGCCACAAGTTCCACAGCCAGACCGACACCGAAGCCCTGGCGATGCTGATCGGCGACTTGTACGAACAGCTTCGCGTGCAGAATCACATTCCGCCCGGCACGTCTCTACTTCAACGCGCCGTGCAGGCGGCGCTGCATGAGGTTGAGGGGACGTACGGCATCGCCGTCGTGTGCCGCGATGAGCCCGAGACGCTCGTCGTCGCGCGAAAGGGCTCGCCGCTGATCATCGGCGTGGGGGATGACGAATACGTCGTCGCTTCCGATGCGTCCGCCATCGTCGAGCACACCACGCAGGTGATCTATCTCAACGACAACGAGATGGCCGTGCTGAAGCCGGACAGCTTCCGTACGAGCACGATCGACGACATCGAGGTTTCCCCCGTTCTCAGCACGCTGGAGCACAAGCTCGAGGAGTATGAGCTCGGCGACTACGAGCACTACATGCTCAAGGAGATCTTCGAGCAGCCCACCGCCGTGCGCAACTGCCTGCGCGGCCGGGCGGAGCAGCGCGAAGCGCGAATCGTGCTCGGCGGCATCGCGGATCACGCACGCGACCTCGTCAAGGCCAAGCGATTCATTCTGACGGGTCAGGGGACCGCGTGGCACGCTGGGTTAGTCGGCGACTATCTCTTCGAAGATCTCGCCAAAGTGCCCGCCGAGTGCACCTACGCCAGCGAATTCCGTTATCGCAATCCGATCGTCGAAGAGAACACCGTGCTCGTGGCGATCAGCCAGTCCGGCGAAACCGCCGACACGCTCGCCGCCCTGCGCGAGGCGAGGGAGAAGGGTGCACTCTCGCTCGGCGTGGTCAACGTCGTCGGCTCAACTATCGCCCGCGAAGTGGACGCCGGAATTTATCTCCACGCCGGCCCCGAGATCGGCGTCGCCTCCACCAAGGCCTTCACTTGCCAGTGCGTCACGCTCACGCTGCTGGCCCTTTTCCTGGGCCGGCGAAAGTTCATGAGCCAGAGCCAGTCGCATGAGATGATCGATGGCCTGTGCGCCATTCCCGATCAGATCGAGAAGGTCCTCAAGCAGAACGACGTGATCCGCGAGATCTCCCGCGCGTTCGTCGATCGCGACAACTGGCTCTTCCTCGGCCGCGGGTATCACTATCCCGTCGCGCTGGAAGGGGCCCTGAAGCTCAAGGAAATCAGCTACATCCACGCCGAGGGAATGCCCGCCGCCGAGATGAAGCACGGGCCGATCGCATTGATCAACGATGGGATGCCGGTGGTGTTCATCGCCACGCGGGGCACGCAGTACGACAAGGTGATCAGCAACATCGAAGAAGTCCGCGCCCGCGGCGGGAAGATCATCGCCGTCGCAACTGAGGGCGACGCCGGCATCCGCCGCTACAGTGATCACGTCATCTATGTCCCCGATACGCTGGAGCCGCTCCAGCCGCTGCTGAGCGTTATCCCCTTGCAGCTCATCGCCTACCACGCCGCCGTGGCGCGCGGGTGCAATGTCGATAAGCCCCGCAATCTCGCGAAGAGTGTGACGGTGGAGTGACGAGCTCGCGACGAGGAGGTCATTGTGCGAACCGACGTGGCTTGAACGACCGTCAATGCGTCGTCTGCCGCGTGTACTTCCTGATCTGCTCCAGCATCTGCCCCAGTGAGAACGCCGCCTTCACCAGGTATTCCTTGGCCCCTAGTTGCTCCGCCCGGCGGACGGAATGCGTGTCGCTGTGCGCGGTCAGCATGATCACGGGGATCGACTTGTACTCGGGGTGATGCTGAAGCGCTTCCAGCAGCTCCAGCCCGTCCAAGCCGGGCATGTGCAGGTCGGTGACGATCAAGTCGGGGTGCTTGAAATGGAGCTGGTTCAACGCGTCGTGGCCGTCCTGGGCGGGGATGGTCGCGTATCCTTCGCGTTCCAGCAGGCGAGAAAGGGCAGCCCGATGCGTCTGTGAATCATCAACGACCATAACAACCGGCATCAGGACACCTCGAACAAATACACAAGGCGGCCTATCAACATCACTGCCGCCTACCAACAGTAGGAGTGTCGCATCGGGGTTTCTCTGAGGGAGCACGCGGATTCTTAATTTCCAACGGCTGACTCCGCTTGCCTCGATGCATGAATCGGCAACGCGATCATGAGCCCGTTCATCGATCCCATGTAAACGCGATCGTCATCCGCTACGGGGGAGCCGAGCAGATGTCCCGGCGGCATGCGGTACTGCCACTCGATCTTGCCGCTGTCGGCGTTGATCGAGTTGATCGTCCCGTTCACGTTCGCGATGAACACATTCCCGCCGCCAAAGCAAAAGCTCGAATCGTAAATCACCGCGCCGGTCTCGGCGGTCCACTTGAACTCGCCGGTGTTGGCGTCGACGCAGAACGCCTTCCCCTCATCGCTGAGCGCGGCGTAAACCCGGCCGTCGCGATAGAGAGGTGATGAGTAGCCCATCTTCTTCCAGTCCACGCGCCACACCTCGTCGCCGTTCTCGATCTTCAATCCGTGCAGGATGCCGTCGTTGGTGCTGACGAACACCTTGCCATCGCCCACCGCCGGCGAGGTGATCGCAGGGGAGAACGCGGAGAAGTTCTTGTAGTTCTGCTTCCGACCGAGCTCTTTTGACCAGATTTCTTGGCCGGACTTGGCGTCGATGCAGCGGAAGAAGTTGTCCCATCCGCCGACGAAGAAGCGCTGGCCGTCGGTGGCGGTCTTGCTCTGGAACATGTTTTTGCCCTGCACGGTCCAAAGCTTGTTCCCATTCGAGGCGTCGATGCCGTAGATCTTCGTGTCAGTCGTGCCGACGGACAGCACCCCCTGCGCCACGTTCGGCCCGGCGAGGACGGCGCCGCCTAACTCCGCTTTCCATTTCACGTGGCCGTTGTTCGGATTGACCGCGTAGACGAAGTGATCCGCCGAGCCGAAGTAGAGCGTGTTGCTCGCGTCGTCGAAGTGTGATGCCTGAAAGATCGGCCCGGCGGTCTTGACGCGCCATTTCTCTTTTCCATCGGAGTCGCGAAGCGCGATCAGATCGTTGCCCATGGAGGAGACGTAGATCGTGTCGCCGTGCTTGACCAGGGGAGACTGCACTTCGCCTCCGACGTCTGTCTGCCAAAGCTGGGAGACGGCGCCGGGGATCGTCACCGGTAGAGGTTTTTGATAGGCGCGCTTGTCGGGAAAACTCGCTTGGACGGTGATGACGTGTTCACCCGGGACGAGCTGGGTGGTGGGGATGCGCGCTAAGCCGCTCAGCGGCTGGGGATGTGCGGTGTCGACGCGGTATTCGAGCGTGGCGCCGTGCGGCGCGGTGGCGTCGATGACGATTTGATCATCCTCCAGCTTCGCATCCGCAACGATGTTGGGTACGGGTTGCTTCTTCAACGGGATGTTCATCAATGGCTTGACCACCGGCTGGATCTTGTCCGCCGGCGCGGTCTTCTCGCGCACCAGCTCATCGCTGCTCTTCTTCTTCGGATCGGGAAGGGTGCGTTTGCGGATGCGCAACTCGTCGGGGGTGACCTGGATGATGTCGTAAGAATTCTGGTACAGCCCCTTCACCATGGTCGCGGGCACGCCGTTGACGTTCCAGTCGATGTCCGCGTGCCCGTGGCCTTGCAGCCACAGTACGACGTTGTACGGCTTGACCAGGTCCATCAGCGCCTGCTCGCTGTCCGTCTGAACGCTCTCGCGCCCGATCCAGTGATGGAAGCCGATGATCACCGGCTTCTCTCGTCCGATCTTCGCGAGATCTTTCTTGAGCCAGTTGAGCTGCTCCTGCGAGATGTGCCCCCAGTGCTCGAGCAGGACGGTCGAATCGAGCGTGACGAAGTGCACGCCGTCGTAATCCCACGACCGATAGAGCGGCCCGCCGGTGCCGAGGGTGTACCCTTCCTTGCCGCGCGGGTTCCAGCGGACGTCGTGGTTGCCCGGCGCGGGATACATCTTCACATCGCCGAGATTGTTCAGGGTCTCGCGATAAAGCGCGTACTGCTCGTCGGTGCCGTATTCGCAGATGTCGCCGGTTGCGACGACGAACGCTGGCTTTGGATCGAGCTTCGCGATTTCGGCGAACAGCGCCGCGTCCGTCTCGTGGTTGTTTCCCGCCCCCACGTGAACGTCCGAGCAGTGAATGAACGTGAACCCCTTCGGCGGCGCGACCGGCGCAACTTGCGCCTTCGAGCTGCAACCGGTCAGCGCAATGATCGAATAAACGAGAAGGCATCGGACGATTCGCATCGCCTCATTCATACCGCAGGCGGCTATCATCTTCACGTCATGCAGCATCCAACGCCCCGCGTTCGCGCCGTGATCTTCGACCTCGACGGCACCCTGGCCGACACGTTCGCGCTGATCGTCTCCGCCTGGAACGCCGCCGTCAGCCCGCACACGGGCAAGGCCTACTCCGAGGCCGACGTCATCTCGCGCTTCGGCATCCCCGATCCGCAGATGATCCGCGCCGAATTGTCGGGCGCCGCAGGGGATGAGGCGGTCGAAGTCTATCACCTGCATTACGAGCAAAAGCACGGCCTGGTCGCGCCGTTCGAAGGCGTTAACGAATTGCTGGCGGAACTGGTTCGCCGCGCGGTTCCGCTGGGGCTCATGACGGGAAAAGGTCGGCGCAGCGCCGCGATCACGCTGCGCGCGCTCGGCTGGCGAGACACCTTCGCCGCCGTAGTCACGGGAGAGGACGTGCAGCGTCAGAAACCAGAGCCGGACGGTCCGCTGGCGGCTTCGCGAATTCTCGGCGTCCCACCCGAACAGTGCGCCTTCGTCGGCGATTCCCCCGCCGATATCGGCGCCGGGAAGTCCGCGGGCATGATGACGGTCGCGGCGGGATGGCACCCGGTGTACCACGATCAGATCCGCAAACTCGAGCCGGACGTCTGGGCGAATCACCCGCGCGAGATCCTCAGCCTGATCAGGCGGTGACATGAACGAGCTCTGGACGAGCCTCGCCCGTCGCGCCGGCGGCGAACTTTCCGCGCAGCAGCATGAGAAGCTGTCGCGCTACCTCGACCTGCTTCTCGAAGCGAACACGCGGATGAACCTGACTCGCATCACCGATCGCGCCGCCGCCGAGGTTCAGCACATCGGCGACGCGCTGACGCTTTTGCCGTATCTTCCGCCGGGTGCGATCCGCATCGCCGACGTCGGCAGCGGCGGGGGCGTGCCCGGCATTCCACTGGCCGTCGCGCGCCCCGATGCGACGATTCTGCTGATCGAATCGACCAAGAAGAAGGCCGCGTTCCTCAGGCAGGCGATCGAATCGCTCGGGCTGGCGAACGCCTCAGTCTCAGAATGGCGCGCCGAGGACGTCGGCCACTCCAACAATCGCGAGAGCTTCGACGTCGTCATCGTCCGCGCCGTTGCGACGATGCCCTGGCTGGCGGAATGGTGTCTCCCGCTGGTCAAGAAGGGTGGCAAGATGCTCGCGATGAAGGGTCCAAAGGTCGCCGACGAACTCCCCGAAGCGAAGAAGCCGATCAAACTGACCGGCGGCGGGGAGGCGGTCGTTCACCCGGTCGATCTCCCCGGCACCGAGCACCGGGTGATCGTGGAGATTCCCAAGGTTGCCAAATCCGACTCGCGCCTCCCCCGGCCGGCGACGCAGGCGAAGGGAAAGCCGCTCTAAGTCTCCTGCCTGTTTGGACTTGGTCGCTGTCGCACGCGCATAAAAGATTTGCATCCGCCTGTGACCTGCCTCACGATACCGCCCTCTGTTTTCATCGAGGTGCATGTGAGGTTTTCGGGTACGGACGGTCTATCCGCGGCGGTTTTGGTATCGGCGCTGATCGCTGCGCCGGCTCGGGCGCAGTCGGACCTCGAGCGCTTCTCCCGCCAGCTCGAGCAGATTCAGCGCGATACCCTGATCCGCGCCGACGAGACCCTGAGCCTAGATCAGCGCGTCTACTTCGATTACGGCGGGTACGCGACGTTCGGCTATCTCTCGGTTGATGACAACAACAGCGAGAACCACGTCCTCCGCCAGACCGAAGTCCTCGGCTATGCACGATTGAACCTCGACAACGCTCACGAGTTTTTCCTCCGCGCCCGCTACGGTTGGCGGGATTTCAACGAGGGCGACAGCTTCGACGGCCTGGGGGATGAGGCGATCGATGGGGAGCTGGATCGCTGGTATTACCGCTTCGACCTCCAGCGCTACGAGGCTGCGCATTACGGCAAGCGGATCGATTACAACCTGGTCATCAAAGCCGGGCGCGATCTTGCGCTGTGGGGCAATGGGCTGGTGCTCAGCACGGACCTCGAAGGAGTCGCCGGCACATTCTCATGGCGCGGGAACGATCTGACGGTGATCGCGGGCGTCACGCCGGTGCGGACAGCCGACTTTGATTCCTCCCGCCCCGACTTCGAGCACAATACCCGCCGCGGCTTTTACGGCCTGATGCTCAGCCACGACATGGCCGGGCACCGCCCATATGTGTATGGGCTGCTTCAGCGCGATTACAACGAGCACGACCTCCTGACCACCGGGCCGGTCACCACGAAGTTTGACTACAACAGCTATTACCTCGGCATCGGCTCGTCCGGGCCGATCACCGACCGCCTGCTCTACGGCATCGAAGCGGTCTACGAAGGCGGGACGAACCTTTCGAACAGCTTCAGCACCGCCGGGCTCTTCATCACGCCGATCCCGCAGACGCGCGACCAGATCCAGGCGTTCGCGCTCGATGCCCGGCTCGATTACCTGCTGCCGGACGAGCGTCACCACACGCGTCTGAGCAGCGAGGTGATTGTCGCATCCGGTGATGACGACCGGGGCAACACGTCCAACACGTTCCAGGGCAATAAGCCCGGCACCAACGATCGCGCCTTCAACGCCTTCGGCCTGCTCAACACCAGCCTGGCGTTTGCGCCGGCGGTGTCGAACCTGTTGGCGGTCCGCGTCGGCGCTTCGACCTTCCCGCTGTCCGATTCCGGCGCGCTGCGGCGGCTTCAGATCGGCACGGACCTGTTTGTCTTCAGCAAGTTGGAAAGCGATGCTCCGATCGACGAGCCGACGGCGAATGAGAGCTTCCTGGGCTGGGAGCCGGATTTCTACATCAACTGGGCGGTGACCAGCGACCTGACGGTGATCATGCGCTACGGCATCTTCTTCCCCAACGACAACGCGATCCCCAACGACGACGTGCGGCAATATATTTACGGGGGGGTGACGTATGCGTTTTAAGAAGGTCATCCCTGCTCTTGTACTTCTGATCGCCGGCTGTTCATCGCCGCGCCCGGGTCAGCCGCTGGCGAAAGAGCTCGCGGGGAGCGACGCCGATGCGCAGATGAACTTCTGGCATTCGATGAACGACAAGCCCATCGCCAGCAATGATGAAGCGTTTCACGGGCTATTGTTGTATACGGATGGGAAGGACGACAACATCGATTACGGCGCTCGCGTCGCCAGCCTCAAGTCGCGCAAAATGCTCCCGGCTCATTTCAACGAGCCGGCGGAAGCGGGCGTGCGACGCGGAACCCTGGCGGTCGCGATCATGAAGGTCTTGCGCGAGCGCGGCGGCGTGACGACGACCCTGCTGGGTCCGACGCCGCGCTATGCGGTTCGTGAATTGATGTTTCTCAATGTCTACCCACCCAGCACGCCGAATCAATCGTTCTCGGGCAACGAGTTTGTCGGTATCATGGGACGTGTCGAGGACTATCAGCGCGGCAACCCCGCCGACGTACCGGCGGCGGTCATGCCGGGCGACATGAAATCGGCAGCTTCCACCCAGGCAGTGCGCGAGTGAAAGCTCTTGACCAAGGGAGAGTTCTCATGATGCGCTTTGTCACCATTCTCGCCATCACCTTCGCATCCACTTGCGCCTTCGCCCAGCAAACCCAACCCGGCGCAGTCGAAAAGCTGACCGCCAACGTGACCGGCGTCGAAGGGATTGTGCAGGTCCGCACCGCGGAAGATCAGCCGTGGCAAAAGGCGACGGTCGGCATGCAGGTGACGGAGAACGCGGAGTTCCGCACCGGCCCGCGGAGCGCGGTGCGGTTCGTCATTCCGCCGGATCAGACGATCACGCTCGATCGTCTCGGCACCGTGAAGGTCCTCCAGGCCGTCAATGACAACGGCAAGATCAAGACCAACCTCGGCATGAAGTACGGGCGGACGCGCTATGACATCGAGGCGGCGGGGCGGGAGCACGAGTCGGTCATCGCCAGCCCAAGCAGCACGCTCGCCGTCCGCGGAACCAAGGTCAGCGTCTTCGATCAACGGCCCTTCCCCGCGGAAGCGGTGAGTCTGACCGGGCGGGCGGAATTCCGCGACTTCCGCAAGACAGCGAGGTTCGGCAACCGCAACGCGGGCAAGACCAAGATCAACGTGAATAACCCCAACGCCGCCGCTTATGCGCTCAATCAGGCGGTTGTCGATCCGAGCATCCGCCTGGCGCGCTCTGAGCCGGAGGACATGTTGGTGGCCACGCTTCTGGGCAGCGGGGCGACCGTCAGCTTCGATTTTGAGAAAGGTATCCGCGTGATCCGCGGCGGGAGCGTGCCCTCAACCGATCAGCAGTTGATCCCGACATTGCCCGGCGCGCTGAACTTCGTTCTTCGCTGGCAGGGTGACGCCGACCTGAATCTCTCGGTCCGGCATTCAAGCGATGCGATCCCGCAAGGTGAGACGCTCTATCCGATCTCCACGCTCGCTGTGAGCCCGACCGGCGGACGCATTCCGTTCGACCATCGCGGCGGAGCGAATGGAGGCATCGAAATCGCCTTCTGGCCGAATGCGTTGCCTGGGCCGTATGACTTTGGATCCGTGTATATCTCCGGGGCCAACCCCGTCCCCGCGACGGTGGATGTTTTCCAGGATGGCCAGCGGCTGCAATTTATCGGCCCCGACGGTTCGCCGACCACGACCGCGAATTATCTCGCCGGGCCGATCCCGCCGACCATCGCCGAAGGGCAACTCGCCGGCTCATTGCAGATCTCCTCGTCGCCGTCGAAACGTCCCGCGGTATCACGGTTGAGGCCGCTCGCCGCCGCACCGATCGCTGGTCCTGCGAAAACGGGTAAACGGTAGCGTTCATCAGGTTTTCACTACCCTCGCAGCGGCGTAGGTTTGCGTGATATTTCCTTGCTTTCGCTCCGGACGCGAGTTACCTTCGCCGGCCGGTAGGGCAAATTACAGAACTCTCGGCCGAACACACACACATCCTTCGGAGGGATGCCATGTCGCAGCTTCGGATTGACGGAAACATCTTTGACTTGCAGCCGCTCGAGGTTCGTCGGTTTCTTGCGGTGACCAACGCCTTCGTTGACTCAAATCACGTGCTCCAGGTCTTCGGCAGCAGCGGCTCCGACAGCATTACGGTCAACAAGATCGGCAGCGGCGCGGGACGCTTGACCGTCTCCGATTGGCCGACGCAGTTCGATGTCGGCTCGGGGACGGGGCAGGCCAACGCGATCCAGGTGCAGGCGGACGCGGGGGCGGACACCGTTCTGATCACCAACAACGTTCGCTTCAGCGTCACCGGTAACACCGCCGGCATTCCGGCCACCCTCGCCGGCAACGCCGGCAACGACACCATGACCGGCGGGCCGGGCAATGACGTGCTCTCCGGAGGCGATAATGACGATCGCCTCGACGGCGGCGCCGGCAACGACCTGATGACCGGCGGATCGGGCTTCGATACCTCCAACTATTCCACCCGTGGTGGCGCCATCCGCGTCACCATGGGCGCCGGCGCCAATGACGGCGAAGTCTCGCTCAGCGAAGCCGACGACGTCCAGACCGAAGAGTGCATCGGCGGCAGCGGTAACGACAGCATCACCGGAAGCAATCTTGCGGATTACATCGGTGGCGGCGGGGGCGCGGATCAGCTCAGCGGCGGTTTAGGCAACGATCGGCTCACTGGCAACGAAGGCGGCGACAATCTCCAGGGACAGGACAATGATGACTCGATCTACGCCATGAACCAGGACGCCGACACCGTCGCCGGCGGTCCGGGCGACGATCTCGCATCCATCGACACGATCGACACCGGCGGCTCACTGACCGCCGGCGACGCCATTGCCGCCGCTCCCGGCGACGGCAGCGCGCTCGACCCATCTTACGACGCCGACGGCATCGCCCGCGGCCCGCAGCCGGGATGGAGGCTCCAGAAGACCGCCGTCGACGCGCAAGGCCGAGCCTACTTCGCCGGCACCGATTTCCACGACAATGGCTCCGGATATAACAACGACGATTTTGTCGTCGTCCGCTTTAGCGATACCGGGCAGTTCGACGCTGGCTTCGGGACCGGCGGTTTCGCCTATGTCGATTTCACCAGCGAACCAGGCATGGTCGGCAGCGGGTACGGCGCATCGACCAACGTGCCGGATGAACTGAATGGCATGACGATCGCGCCCGATGGCAAGATCATCCTCGTCGGCGTCACCCGCGCCGATGGAGCCTTCGGCACCGATACCGCCGTCGCGCGTCTCAACCCCAACGGCACGCTCGACAACACCTTCGACGCCAACGGCCTGAAGGTCATTGGCGTGCAAGGCGCCGGCTACAGCGACGAAGGGACCGACGCGGTCGTGCAGAGCGACGGCAATATCGTTGTCGTCGGCACCGCGACGGAGTTCTTCAACAGCGGCAACGATTATGCAGTGACGCGCCTGACCGACCTGGGCGCGCTCGATTCGACCTTCGCCGGCGACGGAACCACTACACTCGATGCCAACGATGGCAGTTTCGATCTCAATCCATCGGTCGCGCTTCAGACCCCGCAGATTACGATCCTCAGCACCAAGGGAACCGGCGGCAAGTCTACGCAGGCGGCGGTCTCCGCGGAACGCATCATCCTCGGCGGGACTTCCGACGACCGGTTCACGCTGGCGCGATTCAACCCCAACGGCGGCCTCGACTCCAACTTCGGGTCCGGAGGCATCTCTCGCCAGGACCTGGCGGACGGATTCGAGATCCTGGAAGACATCGACGTCGATTCCAACAACCGCATCGCCGCCGTCGGATCCTCCAACAATTTCGGCAGCGAGATCACCGATGGCACATCCAACGTCGAGCCCGGCTCGCAGGATGCGCTGCTGGCGGTTTACTCCGCGGACGGACAGACCGTGACGGTTAAGGACTTCCCGCCGACCGATGAAATCTTTGCTAGCTTCAATTCCGTCGACGTCGATTCGTTAAACCGCATCCTCGTCGCCGGTGTAGATAATTCGCAGTTCGTCGTCGCACGCTTCAATCCGGACCTCACCTTCGACGCGAACTTCGCCCCGGGGCTGGTGCATACCGATGCATCGCAGAGCGAACGCTACAACGAGGCGTACGGCATCTTCGCCCTGGCGGGTGGAAAGGTGCTGGCGGCGGGGCAGATCGAGCTGAGCGAATCCACCCAGCTCGCAGCCGTTCGTTATGTTGGCACCCCCGACACCCCTCCACCCCCGCCCAATGGCGAGGCCGATGTGAGCGGTATCGAGCACTTCCGGACCTACGACGACGTCCAGAACGATCCGATGCCGGATGCCTCGCCCGATGCGCGGCTCTACACCAAGTCTCAGCCGGACAACGATGGCGTCGCGCGCATCAAGCTCGACGACAACGATCGCGACGATCTCGTGATCATCACGAAGGTCAAGGCCGGCAACGGGCACACCGACACCGCCGTCAACATCAACGGGCTGGTCATCTACTACGATGTGGCGACCACTGATCGCATCGAGATCTACACCAAGGGCGGCTCGGACAAGGTGATCGGCACCGACGCGGTGAAGACGCCGCTGCTCGTGGATGGCGGCAGCGGGAACGACTGGCTGGTCGCCGCTGGCGGGGACGATATCGTCCTCGGCGGGACCGGCAACGATTTCATGAACGGCCTCAGCGGCCACGACATCATGCTCGGCGGCGAAGGCAACGACGACATGTTGGGCTGGTTCGGCAACGACATTCTGATCGGCGGCAAGGGACGCGACCTGATGTTCGGGTTCCTCGGCGACAACATCCTGATCGGCGGGACGACCTCGCACGACAACAACATCGGCGCCCTGCAAAGCATCCTGGCGGAGTGGACGTCTGCCCATTCGAAGAGTGCCCGCGTCTACAACATCCGCAACGGCGGAGGATTCAACGGGTCCAACAAGTTCCGCGTCGGCGCCGGCGCGACCGTCTTCGACGACGCCACCAGCGACTACCTGACCGGCGGATCGTCGGGCGACTGGTTCTTCTACAAGAAGACCGGCACCACCCGCGACTTCCTGGTCTTCACGCTGCCCGGGACGACGTTCGATACGCTGTAATGGCGTGACGATCATTGACGAGATCAAAGCCGGCGGATTGCAATCCGCCGGCTTTCTTTTGCTACAGCGCGATTTGCCGGTTACCACTATCTTCCGGGCATGCTTCGTCTCGAGCGCAGACTGCTGATCGATTCCCTCGCCGTCGGTTTGACGCTGACGCTGATGGTCATCGCCGCCGACGCATCGGGCACGCTCGAGACGCCTGAGAACTTCCTCTACGATCTCCGCGCCCGGTACTGCCAGCAGTTCACGCCCGCGCCCAGCGACAAGCTGGTGCACCTGGACATCGACGACCCTGCGATCGATGCGATCGGGGTCTATCCCATCCCGCGGGCGACGCTCGGTCGAATACTCGATGAAGTACGACTGGCCGGCCCCAAGGCGGTCGAGCTGGACCTGATGTTCAGCGATGCCCAGCCCGTGCAGCTTGTCGAGCGGGCGGAGGCATTTGCCCGGCGTCCGACATCGCGCCCCACGTCGCGTCCGACGACAGGGGACGTGATCGAAACGGTGGAAGCGACGTACATCGATCACGACGGCGAGCTCGCGGGATCGATGGCCCGGCTGGGCAACGTCATCGTCGCTGCAACTTTCCAGCCGGTCCCGCGCTACCGCCCGCGCTTTATCGCCATGGTTGAGGAATTGCGCAAGGACTTGGAGCTGGACGAAGCGGTGCTGATCGCGAAGCTGCAAAAGCGGGGTTTCGAGGTCGAGGAGGCCGGGCTGGGCGACGATTTCTACATCGCCCGCCGCGAGGCGATGGACGCCAACCTGCGGCAGCTTAAATTCCCACGCGACACTTCGTTCGACGACGTGCGCGCCAAGCTCCTTCCCCGCACGCCGGCGGACATCAAGACGGGCACCGTCCACGTCCTGAGCGACCAATGGGCGAAGTACCTGGCGACCGAAGAGTTCCGCCGATTCTCCTGGCCGATGGCGAAAGGCATCCCCTCGTACGCGCAGATGCGCATGCACCTGCCGCCGGTTCAGCGGATCGGCGCATCCGCCGCTGCTGGAGCGTTTGTCGACTATCCCAAGTTCGGCAGCGCTGTCGTGCGAAGCATGCCGCTTCTGCTGGAAAGCGAGGGTCGGCTGTATCCGCAGATGGGGCTGGAGCTGGCGTGCCGGATGCTCGATGCGGATGTCGAGCGGGCGCGCGTCGAGGGAGATCTGCTGATCATTCCGCGGCTGGAAAAGGGCGCCGGTGATATTGTCATTCCGCTGGCTCCCCCGCGGCTGGCGACGACCGGCGTGCAGTACGGCAACCTGATGTCGATTCCCTGGTTCGGGCGGCGGGACTGGGAAACGATGTACGACTGGCCGGCGCACAAGAAGAGCGAGCACCACGTTCCGCTCAACGACGTGTGGCAGGCGTGCGTGGCGCGGCAGAAAATCGTCACCAACAACATCGCCATGGATGATGCGATCCGCGGCGTTTACGAGGTGATGGATTCCGATCACAAGCGCCTCGACAAGTACAACGCCAACATCCCTCCCAGCGACGATCACCTGATTCGCGAGAAGACCGGCCGCGCGCTGCTCGATGAATTCCCCGGATATCTCGAAGACTTCGCCAAGATGAAGCCGGAGGAAAAGGACCGCCGGGCGCAGACGATGGAGGCGAGCCTGCGGGCGCTGAAGAACTCGATCGAGCGCAACACCGAGCTGGTCGCCGAGCTGACCGCAACCCGCCAATCGCTCGCTAAAAAGCTCGGCGGGAAGGCGGTGCTGATGGGGTGGACCGCCACGGCGGCGATCGCCGACTTCGTTCCGACCAGCCTGCATGAGAAATGTCCAGGCGTCGTGGTTCATGGCGTGATCTTCAACGGGATCATGAGCGGGGAGATGTGGCACACGCTGCCGTGGTGGATGACCGCTGTGACCACCTTTGTGATGGGGCTGATCACATCCATCACGACCGCGCGAGTCCCCGCGGCGCGGGCCATGGTCGTCGCGCTGCTGCTCGCCAGCCTGTATGCATTCATCAATGGCTTCGTCCTGTTCGATTACGGCAACCGCGTCCTCGCCGCCGGCGCGCCGCTGATGGCGGTGGGATTCGTCTGGGCGGGGTGCACCCTGACGCGCATCGTCATCGAAACCGCCGAGCGCACGCGAATCACGCGGCGGTTCAGCAACTACGTCGATCCGAAGATCGTTGACTACGTGATGGAGAACCCCAACGTCACGTTCGACGGCGAGCGTCGCGAGATGACGGTGGTCTTCACCGATCTCGCGGGGTTCACGGCGATTTCCGAGCGGCTCGGCGAGAAGGTCGTGCCGCTGCTCAACGAGCTGTTTGGCGAGCTCGTCCCCGTCATCCGCCAGCACGATGGAACGCTCAATAAGTTCCTCGGCGACGGGATCATGTTCTTCTTCAACGCGCCGCGGAACATGCCCTCGCACGCCGCCGTCGCGGTGAAGGTCGTGCTGGAAATGCATGCCAAGATCGCCGAGTTCAACATCCGCCTGCGCGAGCAGGGGCTGCCCGAGCTGGCGATGCGCGCTGGCGTGATGACCGCCGAGATGATCGTCGGCGACGCCGGAGGCGCGGGGGCGGCGGATTACACCGTGCTGGGCGACTCGGTCAACACCGGCTCGCGCCTCGAAGCCGCCAACAAGGCGACCGGCACGCGCACGCTCATCAGCTCGCGCTGCGCCGAGATGCTCAATGGCGAGTTCATCATCTGCCCGGTCGGCAAGCTCAAGGTCGTCGGCAAGGACGAATCGGTCATGGTCTACGAGCCGCTCGCCTTCTCGCAAAACGCCACGCCGCAGGAGCTGAAGCGCGCGGAGATGACCAAAGCAGTCGTCGATTCCTTCCTCGCGCGCGATTACGCCGCGTGCGTCATCGCGATCGATCAGCTCGACGCCGAGTTTGGCGTCACGAAGCTCGGCAAGATCTATCGCGAGCTGTGCGCCCGCTTCCAGGCCGAGCCTCCGCCGGCGGAATATGACGGTCGGATCATCCTGACGGAGAAATGAGTGAGCGATTCTCCGCCGCCCATCTCGCTGCTGATGCCGCTGTATAACCGCGAGCAGTTCGTCGGCGCGTCCGTCGGCAGCATCCTGGCGCAGACGCGGCGGGACTTCGAGCTGGTGGTTTACGACGACGGCTCGACGGATGGCTCCATCCCCGCCGCCGAACGCGCCGCGGCCGGCGATCCACGCGTGCGCATCATTCGCGGCGAGCACGGCGGCGTCGGCAAGGCGATCAATTCCGCCGCCGCTTTGCTGACGGGAAAGTATCTCGGCTGGGTGGACAGCGACGACGCCATCGCGCCGACCGCGCTGGAAGAGACGGCGGCGTTCCTCGATTCACATCCCCAGATCGGCGTGGTCTACACCGATTACCTGACGATGAACGAGCTCGGCCAGGTCGGCCAGAAGGGAAAGCGAACCGCTATTCCGTATTCCAAGGACCGGCTGCTGATCGACTTCATGACCTTCCACTTCCGGCTGATGCGCAAGGAGCTGTTCCACCAGGTCGGCGGGATGGACGACTCGATGGAGGCGGCGCCGGATTACGATCTGTGCTTGAAGCTGTCGGAGATCACCGAGTTCTTCCATCTCGAGCGGCCGCTCTACTTCTACCGAGTGCACAAGAAGAGCATCTCGGTCGGCAACCGCCTGCGGCAAATCGAAATGTCCCGCCAGGCGATCGAGCGAGCGCTCGTGCGCCGCGGGATGGATCAGACGATGCAGATTGATGTCGAGCTGGTCGGACGTTTTCGGTTGCTGCGCAAGGACGCGGGTCCAAATCCAGCCTGAGCAGCCCGCGGTCAACGACCGCGCGGGCGTGGTGCGCGGGCTGCTGACTCGCACCGCTTCAGGTGTTCACACCGCTGCACAGGTATCCTCCATCGACTGCAATCGTCGTCCCTGTGATGAAGCTCGCGGCGTCCGATGCCAGGAAGACCGCGGCCGTCGCGACCTCCTCCGCTCTTCCGAAACGTTTCATGGGGGTGCGGATGAGGATCTCCTTGCCGCGATCGGTGCCGTGCAGCACCGTGGCGTTGAGCTCAGTCGGGATCACGCCGGGGGCGATGGCGTTGACGTTGATGTTGTCGCGCGCCCATTCGATCGCGAGCGTCTGCGTCAGCGACAGCACGCCCATCTTGCTGGCGTTGTAGGCGACGACGTCATACCACGCGACGAAGCTGGCGAGCGATGCGATGTTGACAACCTTGCCGTGGCCGGAGGATTTGAGGGGCTCGTAGAACGCCTGGCAGGCGCGGAGCATGCCGGTGAGGTTGATGTCGAAGACCGCCTGCCAGTCCTTCTCGGGAATGTCCTTGGCCTGCATGCGGAACGTCCGCCCGGCGGCGTTGACGAGGATGTCGGCCCGGCCGAAGTGCTGAACGACGTCGTCACGCAGGGTATCGATGCTCTTTCGACTGGTGACGTCGACGGTGTGGCAGAGCGTCCGCCGGCCGAGCTTCTCGACGGCTTCGCAGACGATATCGGCCATGTCCTTCCGGCGGCCGGTGGGGACAACGTCGGCGCCGCTCTCCGCCAGGCCCAGCGCGATCGCCTTGCCCAGGCCGGAGGTCCCGCCAATGACGACCGCGACCCGGCCGGTGAGATCGGTGATGTTTTTCGCGGCGACGCTCATTTCTTACCTGCGAGCAGTTCTTCGTGCGACGGAACCTTCGGCAGCGTTTTCGTCGATTCCGGATCGGCGGCGGCGCGGGAGAGGTTGTCGGCGAAAATTCGCGCGATGGGATCGACCTCGGCCGAGGCGGCGAGGTCGACATCGCAGATCCAGATCCGGCCCTTGCCCGAGGGGACCTCGCTCATGACGCAGCGATATTGGTCCGGCACTTTTTCCTTAGCAATGTAGGAGTGGGCGGGGATGTAGCGGATCAGCTCGCGCGCCTTCCCGCCGGGCTTGAGGCGGTGGCTGGTCGTCGCGATGAACGCCCGCCAGTCGTCTTTGCGGGCCCACCATTTGAGGTCGAGGGGTTGGAGGGTTTCGACGAGCTTGGTGCCGGCGCAGGGGGCGAAGTCGGCGAACTCGGCAACGTCGGATTTCACGTCGAGAAGATCGTTGGGGAAGAGTTCCACGATCTGCTTCGAGGGGGAGAAAAGGATCGCGGTGGCGCCGGATTCGACTTGCTGGCGCAGCGGTTGTTGATCCGCGAAGCCGGCGAGCGGCTCACCTTTCTGGATGAAGATCACTTTGGGGTTTGTGGCCGCGGGCGCTACCGCAAGCCTGGGGAAAATTTCGATCGGATCGGTCGTCGCCGAGACGGGACCGCCGTCGGCGGTCTTGAGCATCACGAGCATCTCGGTTTTCTTGCGCGCATCGACCTGGGGCAACTTGATCTTCACCGGCACTTTTACCGTCGCGTAGTACTTCAGCTCCGCAACGTCCGCGAGCGTCTGCGAGACGCTACTCACGCGCCCGATGGTTGCGATGAGCTTGAGGCCGGCGAGGTCGCGGAATTGTTCGTCGTCGTTGGTCAGGTAGACATTGGTTTCGATCGTATCGCCGGAATAGAAGCGGCGCTGCGTCGTCTCGATAGCGACGCCGATCGGCTCGTAGGCCTGCTTGACCGCTTCGTAGACGGGATAAGGCGTTGCTTCGGGAAGATAGCTGTGACGGAACCAGCACTCGGCCGAGAAAAGCCCGAAACCGGAGGTCGTATTTCCGCGCTGTGATCGCAGCGACTCCGCCCAGCGCTTGGTGACGGCGGCGTGATGGGCGAGCCACGGCGCGGGATCGTTGCCGGGATAGGCGAGGTTGCCGACCCACGCCTGCGGGGTCAGCAGGTCGCGCGTGTAGCGCAAGACCGGCAATCCCGTGTCGAGATCGGGATAGCCGGTGGCCATCTCCTGACCGATGAGAGGACGTTTGCCCTGGTTGGTCTTCGCTTCCTTCTCGAAGCGGGAATCGACGACGAAGGTCGAGTCGGCGTACCACCCGTTGTAGCGGTGCATGTCGTCGATGTCGCCGTCGTCGAAGCCGGGGGGCTTGAGCGTGCTCTCGTAGAACTCCGGATCGCGGGTGTAATCGGATGAGCAGACGATCGGATGATTCGGCGCCAGAGAGCGTGTCTGCTTCGTCACGTCGCTCAGCAGTTTCCATTTGTCGAGGTTCTTGGCGTCGCGCAACAGCATCTCGTTGCCGACGGTGAAGATGAAGACGCTCGGATGGTTGCGGCAGCGCTTGACGACGTCCTCGTTCTCCATCAACCAGTGCTGGAAGATCTGCGTCGGCGGCATGATGGTGGTCTTGCCGTCGGCCGCCTTTCCCGCAAACGCCCACGGGCGAATGCCCTCGATGCTGACGGCCAAGCCGATCTCATCGGCGGCGTCGAGCCAGGCCTCATTCCACGGCGTGGCGTGGGTGCGGGTGAAGCGGATGTTGCCATCGTGCAGGAGCTTGATGAGATGACGCGCGAGCTGCGGGTCCCATGGGTTCTTGCCGTAGGGAAGCTGGTTGGCGCCGCGGAGGAAGTAGGGATGGCCGTTGAGGAAGAGCTTATTCTTTTTGATTTCGAAGTTGCGGAAGCCCACTCGTCCCGTCCATATATCCACCAGCTTCCCATCGAGCGACTCGATCGTGACATCGAGTCGGTACAACTTGGGCGACGCGGGAGTCCATGGTGTGACCTTCAAGTCGCGCCCTCGAATCAATCGGGCTGTCTCGATGACGGCGCCGCGTTCCCGCAGCTTGCGTGCTTCCGATTGGTCTTTCACCGTTCCAACCGTCGTGAGGGTGTACGATATTTTCGGGTCATCAGGATCGCTGATTCTGCATCTCACGGCGCCGGTCACCGGTTGATCAACGGGTGAGATCTCGACGTCAATGTCAGCCCCTTTGAGATCGGGCGTTGAGCGAAACCACACGTCTTCGATTCGCGCCGCTCCGCGCACGACCAGTTTCGCCGGCTGCCAGATGCCGTAGAGGTCATACGCGCGATTGTCCTGATTCGGCGTGAGCGGGCCGAACATGCCCTTGCTCATAGAGATGACCTTGGCGGCGGAGAGGTTGACGGTGACGGCTTCGCCGAGGTTGCCGGTGGTCTTGGGGATCTTCTCCATGCTGACCCAGACGGTCAGCTCGTTCTTGCCCGGCTTGAGGTGCGGCGTGAGGTCGTAGCCGAATCGGCTGAACATCCCCTTGTGCTCGCCGAGCAGTTGGCCGTTGATTGACGTCTTGCACTGCATCGCGACGCCGTCGAATTCGATCCAGAGATGGCGGTCCTTGGGAAAATCAGTCGGCAGTTCGATCGTCGCGCGGTAGGTGCCTTCATCGGTCCTTTCGGTATCGAAGCCCAGCGCATCGAGGCGGGCCTGCTCCCACTTCTTGAAATCCTCCGAATCGTCCAGCCACCACTGGACTCGGCTGAGCATCTGTGGAACGGGAACGGCGACTTCTTTGTCGCTTCCCGCGGGCTTAAACATCCATTTGCCGGTGAGATCGAAGCTCGTCCCGACGTCGCTACTCGGCACGCGAAATTCCTGCGCGCACGCAACCTCCAACCTCAAACAGCAAACCACCACCAACAATCCAACCCATCTCACAGTTTGATCTCCGGGGTGCGCGCGTCGTCGGGATCCGCCCAGCGGTTGTTCGGAATCGTCGGCGCCCAACCGGGGCGCAGGGGGTCTTGATCGTAGGGGTATCCTCCGAGGCGCTTGTACAGATCCGCGTACTTGTTGAGCTTCTCGCGATCGAGCTTAACTCCCAGGCCGGGGGAATCGGGGACGCGGATGGAGCCGTTTTCGTATTTGAACTTTCCGCCGACGATGATGTCGTCGGTGACGTGATGGTAATGCGCGTCGGCGGCGAAGCTGAGGTTGGGGAGGACGGCGCCCAGATGGAGCATGGTGGCGAGCTGGATGCCCAGCTCGCCTGAGGAATGGACCGCGACGCCGAGCTGGAGCGCTTCGCAAACGCCGGCGGCTTTGACGCATTGGCGGATGCCGCCCCAGAAGGTGGTGTCGAGCAGGATCACATCGACGGCGGTATCCAGCGCGTTGGCGGAGAGCTGTTCGAAGCCGACGACGACGGTGTTGGTGGCCGTCGGGATGCGAACCATCTGGCGGACCTTGCGCATGCCGTTGAGGCCGAAGACGGGGTCCTCGTAATAATCGTTGTTCAGGTCCTCGATCGCCTGCCCAAATCGAACGGCCTGCTCGGTGGAGAAGACGCCGTTGGGATCGAAGCGGACGCGATCGCTCAATCTGCCGGGCCCGCGGTTGGCGCCGACGGCCTTGGCGATGGCGCGGAAGTAATCCAGCTCGACCTCCGGGGCGAAGACGCCGCCTTTCATCTTGTGCGTCGTGAAGCCGTATCTCGATTTGAGGTCCTTAACGTGCGCGACCATCTGGTCGATCGTCCGCACTTCGTTCTTTCCGCCCGGGCCGGCGTAGCGGAAGAAGAGGTAGGAGGCGAAGGGGACGCGATCCGTAAGCTTCCCGCCGAGGATCGCGTGGACGGGGACGTTCCACTTCTGGCCGAGGATGTCGAGGCAGGCGAATTCCAGGGCGGCCAGGACCTGCGTGCGATTGTTGTAGAGCGAGGCGGTCGGGTTGGCGATCTTGAAGCGCATCTCCTCGATGCGCGCCGGATCGTGGCCGAGGAGGTAGCCCTTCATAGCGGCGAACGTGGCCTCGGCGGATTCGCCCCCGCCGCCCATCTCGCCGAGGCCGGTGATGCCGTCGTCGGTCTCGACCTCGACGATGGTGCGGACGAACCGGCCCCAGTGGCAGCCGTTCGCGTGGCGCAGGGGCGCTTCGAGCGGGACGGTGACGGTGGTGGCTTTGATGTCAGTGATTTTCATGAATGAGTCGCTTCATTTGAGGTCGCTGGCGTCGGCGCCTTTGTTGATCGGCTCATCCGTCAGCGGGATCCGGCGGGCGCCGGAGTCCCTGGCGTATTTCCAGTATCGCAGGACCAGATCAATTGCGGCAACATTCAGATTCGCCTCATCATCCCCGCCGACGATCAAGGTATTGTCCCGGCGGGTGACCCAGAATTTGCCCTTCGCCTCGCCGACCAGCTCATTGGTCTTGGGCGTCCCGACGGCGATGATCGCGCCGCTCTTGCGAACCTCATCCGGCAGATCGTTCATCTGAAAGATCTTCACCGGCCGGCCGGTGGCGGATTCGAGGGTTTGGTAGAGCAGCCACGCTGACTCGACTTCCCAGCCGGTGGCTTCCTTGCCGTAGACGATCGAGATTTCGCGGTTGAAGTCGTATTCGAGCGCCCCATCGGAGTAGCTCACTTCCGGGTTGTAGCCCTTCTCCTTGTCGATCTTCAGCGGCCCGGTCTTGCGGACCTGCGCCCAGCCGTAGGAGACGCCGACGTCCCCGCCGTCGAGGCGGACGAAGAAGTGATAGAATCCGGGCATCGCATCCGCGGGCAGCTTGAAGTTGATCGGGATGTCCCTGTGCTGATTCGGGTTCATCGTGAACGTCGGCGAGCGCCCGCCGACCGATAACTCGCAATCGCTCGGACCCTCAGCGGTCGCGGTAATGCTGAGCTTCTTGTCCGAGCCGTTAATCAGGCCGACGATCGCGGTCCCCGTGCCGTCGGTGTTCTCCGGCAACTCCAGCACGTAGTTTCGGCTGGTGCGCAGCCGCTGCTGGGGCAGATTCGGATTGCAGTAGCTGTCGATCAAACTCATGAACTCAATCGCCTCCGGCCGCGGGCGGCGGGAGAGGTTGAGCAATTCATAATGGCGGATACCGCGCAAGCCGCGCGATGCCATCGCCAGGCTTTCCTGGAACTGGAACTGGTAGATGAGCGGCATCGAGCGCGCCTTCAGCACGTTCTCGAAGATCGGCGCGTAAATCGCGGCGCGGTTCTCGGGGGTCATGCGCGTGAGGAAACGCCAGTTCCATTCGGTGATGGTCGGCGACTTGCCGATCTTGGCGGCATAACTTGCGACGGCGAGGGAATAATCGCGCGCTGACGGGATCGCGTCGATCGAATCCATGTAGGCGTGGGAGCCGACGCGATCGAATGGCACGCCGAGCTTGCGGAGACGCTCGAACGCGCCGGTGTTGGTGTGCCCGGTGAGCCAGACGGGCATATCAGGCGCGACATCCTTGACGGCCTTGTAGCAGTCCTTCCAGTACTGCACCTCGTCATCGGGGATGCCGAAGAGAATCACTTCGTTGTCGATCTCGACGCCATCCACCTGTTCGCGATATTTCTTAACCAGCTCAGCGATGCGCTGCGGCGGGAACTTCAAGTCCAGTAGCGCGGTCAGCCCCAGGTGTTTCAACTCGCCCATGAAGAAGTCGAGGTATTCATCCTGGATCGCCTTGTCGAGCTTGGCAATCTCCTCGAGGTGATGCAGGCGGATGGTTTCGAAGCCCATCGCCTTGGCGATGCGGAGATCGCGCTTGATGTCGTCGGCGAAGAGCTTGTATTTCGTGACCGTGTCGGCCGACAGGGTCCAGTAGGTCGTTTTGTTCTGCCCGGGCATGTGCCACTTCTCGAAGTTCTCGCCGAGCGTGGAGTAGGGGAAGTAGGCGGTTCCAAACTTGGTGTAGGGGACGCCGAACGTGAGCCTGATTGTGTCGCCCTCCCTGGTCTGCTCGTTGAAGCTGGTGTATCCGACGAACAGCTCATCGATTCGCGCATCAGAGAGCTTGTCGTTGCTGACAATCAGCCGGGCCGTCGTCGTCAGCGGCTGATCCGGACCCGGCAGAACATTCCCCGCCACGCGCGACTCATACGATTTGATCTGCGGGCGGGCGATCTCGGTGACGGAGTAGAGGACGTTGTCCTTGACCATCGCCTCCTGCGCGAGCTGCGCCGTATTCGCACCGGTCCAATGCGCTGGCGTCTTGGGAGTCGCGTCACGATGCACGGTGAACGACGGCGTGAAATCGTTCAGCCAGGCGACGGTGAGCTTGTCGTCGAAAGTGGTATTGAACCAGTCCACGCCGCGCTGGACGAACAAGTGGCGTCCTTCACCCGCGCGGAACGGAGTCGCGCCGCCGTCGGGCAGGAGGGTGATGTGGTTGTCGTAATCGACGCTGCGGGATGAGGGCTTGCCGTCCCAGCGCGTGAGCAGAGCACAGTAGATCTTCTCTTTCGGCGCCGATTGATTCGTGAAGGTTGTGCGGAGGTCCGCGAACCCGCCGGAGTAGGTTTCCAGCTCGACGTGCAGCTTGATGCCATTCTTTTCGCCGTCCGCTGACCAAAGTGAATCCCCGGATGGGGCGAACTTCATCGCGATGGGTGCGAAAGTCTTGTCGAAGTCGCGCTTGGTCTTGGCGGCTTCCTCATCGGTGGGTTTCCTGTCGACCTTCTCCAGGAAAATGTCCCACGAGAGCGTTCCCAGGTCGCGATCGGCGCTCTTGAGACGAATCCCGTTCTCGACGGCTTCCGCGACGATCCTGCCGCCGTCCGCTTGCGCCTTCGCCGATTCATCAATCGTCTGCTTCCCGTTCGCGCCAACGTTCACCATGACGACACCACCCCCATCGCGCAGCTTCCAGGGCATCGCAATCGGGAACGGCTGGTTGTTGACGATTTCGACTTTCGCGCCCAGCGAGATGGAAGCGAACGCGAAGACGACAGCGAGAAAGCGAATCATGTTTTTCACCTGCATGGGCTTACCGTGTGGATGAAGTGGTTGTTGTTGTCGTTGTAGAACTCCGCGGATCGTCCAGCTCGAACCGCTTTCCATCGGTCGTGATGTATAGCCGAAGCTCGCGATACGGGCGGTGAAGATTGTTAGGCTCTGGTCCCCGGCGGACGAAGGTCTCGCGATACCAGTTCTCGAAGGGCGGGCGCTCGGCGCGGAGGATCGCCAGCTCGAGCTGCTCGACGTCCGCCAGCGCGTGAGCGTCGCTGTGGTCCTCCATCGCGATCGCGGCCTTCAGCGGCAGTAGGTCGCACAAAATGGGGAACTGCACGTGCTCGAAAAAGAACTGCCCCTGCGGGCGAGTCATTTTAGTGATAGCAGCTTCCGCGGCGGCGTTGGCGCGGCGGAGCAAATCCGCGCGCTCGGATACATCAGCCGCTGAGCGCTTGTGCGCGAGCGATTCATGCAGCCGATCCGATCCGAACCACGCCTTGTCATACGTGTCGAACGCCGTTTGATACCCTTCATAAGCGACCGCCGCCTGCTCGGCAGCGTCGCCGAAATACTCGCGGCACCACCAATCGACGTAGCGCTGCGCCGCATCATCGCCGGATAGCGCCGTCTTCGCGTCCCAGCAGATCTCCGCGATCATTCGCGCTTCCATGATGAACTCGCGAAGCTGCGCGACGTCCACCAGCATGTACTGCGTCGCGCCCGCGTCGACGATCCGCCGAAACTGTGCCGCGACCTTCGAGGGATGGACCATGTGCGCGTTCAGCTTCACCTGCTTATCAAGACACGCCAGGTGGTAGTAGACCCCGTGCTTCCACCGGCCTGGTTTTTCGGGCAGGGCGCGCATCACGCCGTCGTTGTCATCCGGCCAGACGATGATGGACTCGGCGGGCGCCGCACCTGGGGGGATCGTCGGAGGATCGACCATGTTCATTCGCAGGCGCAGCGCGGTCTCGACATATCTGGCGTACCACTCGGCCGGCACGGCGCACAGCATGCCGCGGTATTTGAAGGTCGGCTCGTCGGCGGAGAAGTCGATCGGCTTGACGATGAGCGGATCGTGATGATCGGGCTCGTAACCGGTCCAGTGATAGAGCGGATCGACTCCCAGGCGCTCGGCAAGCGTGTATGCCGCGAACGCCGTCCCGCGCGGGTTCGAGCCGGTCAGCTCGACGGTGCGATCGACGGTGCGGATGCGGTACGCCTCCCAGCGCGGATCGTTCTTCGACGTTGCGAGCACGATGGCGGGGCGATCATTTGATGATTTCGCGACGATCTGGGGCCGATGCCCGGAGATCTTCTCGATGTCCCCTGCCAGAAATTTCGCCGCCTGCTGGACGCACGAGGGTTCATCGGGCGCGACGACGATGTCGCAGACGACGTCGTTGCCTACAAGCCCGACGCCGTCCTTGTCGTTCACGTCCGCGACCCATGAGCCGCGGACGCGATCCGTCCACGCCTGCGCGTGGGCGAACGCCGTGAGTCCGAGGATCAGCGCGATGACGCGGGCGATCATTGAAAATCCGTCTCCTCGATGATCAGTTCGCGATTGCCGGTGTAGCGGACGCTAACGTCGGTTGCGCCGGCGGGGATAGCGGAGCGGATGGTGGTCGACGTTTCAGCCGGCACCTCGGCGGGAGCATACGTCGCGTCATTCACGTCGATTTGGATCGTTGTCTTCTCGTTAGTCGGATTGCGAACTTTGGTGACAACTTCCTTTCTTCCCGCCGGCACGGTCGCGAAGAAAATTCCCCGCCCGGGCCCTCGCCGCTCGTCATCCCTGGGCCCGCAGTTGAAGGTGTAATGGAAGGGCCCGCGGGGGCGGACGCCGCGGGGGACGAACTGATCGCCGGGCTTGGTGTTCCACGCGCCCTGCGCATCAGTCAGCGGCATCGCATCCGGCTCGGTCGGCGGGGCGATCCAATCGGTGTTGTAGAACAGCCCGTTGATCGGCCCAGAGATGACGCCATGCTGCGTCGCGAATTCGCCCCAGCGGATCGGCTTCTCGATCAGCGGATGGCGCGTGTGCGGCGTATCGGAGGCCATGTACTCGATCATGTTCGCCAACAGCCGATCGGCGACTGGGTCGACGCCGACGCGCTTGGCAATCCCGAATCCGCAGATCATCACCGATCCATCGCCGTCGAACATCTCGCACAGTGCCGTCCCCGACAGGCCGACATCGTAGTCGGCGAGGATCGCGACGTTCGCCAGGTCGTCGGGCCGAGTCAGCTCGAAGCCGTGCTCGACGGGATAGATGCTCGGGAAGCCGGGCTTGGATTCGTCCCAATCGGTTGGGTCCGACCACATCTTCAGCCGATCGCGATCGATGCCGGCGAAGACGGGATGATCGCTCCACAACGGGTTGATGTTCATCCCATCCGCGGCGGGGCGGTGGGGGGTCATGTAGTCGGGGGAGTTCACCGATGCGCTGCACATCGCGATTTGAGCGGGAAGCCAGGATGGATCGAATTTGTCGTGCGATTGAGCGAAGCAGAGCACTCGCCCGCCGGCGGCGATGAAGGGTTTGACCTTTGGCTTCAAGCTGTCATGCCAGCTTCCCTCTTCAATGATCAGCAGCGAATTTGCGGGATCTGACCAGTCGTCCGAAGGTTTGATGATGCGCCGCTTCGTGGCCGGCGGCTTCTTCCACTCGCCGCCGGCGATGAAGATCGACTGCTTGTTGCTCGAGATCGTCTTGCCGTCCTTCTCGATTCGCCCGAGCAGAACGCACTCGCCGGTTTGAAGATCGGTGGGAAGATTCAATTCGATCGGCGAGCTCCACGTGCCGTAGTACGCGATCTTCGGAAGTTCGACCTTGCCGTTCACGCTGGTGCCGCGCAGCTCCCACTGCACTGTCGCGTCCGTCAGATCGCTGAAATCCTCCGCATCATTGACGACGTGAACCCGCGGCCGGAGCTTGGAGCCGGCGTAGGCTTGCGTCTGCCAGAGCTCCCAGCTCAGCAGCACCGGCTGATATGAAACGCCGAACTGCATCGCTGCGGCCGTTGGTTTCATCTCGTCGAAGGATTTAATCCCCCGCCAGTTGTGGAAGGTGATCGTGAACGGCATCAACCCCGACATGCGCGGATTGACCGCCCGCAGCCGGCGCCACAGTTCGCACGCCTGCTTGTTCATGAACGCCTGATACGCCTGCGCTTCCTTCGGCTGATCGTCGGCCGTGCCCGTCCACGTCAATGCGGCGGCGAGTTGCTTGCGCTCGATGCAGTTGTACGCGCCGTTGGGACCCGTGAAGTTGCCGACGCACTCGGAGAACGTGAACGGCTGGTTCTTCTCGACATCGCCGAAGAGCTTGGGATCGCGCAGGTTGTAGTACGTCGCGAAAGTGTTGTAGTACCAGCCCCAGTAGCGGTGTACGTCGTTGAGGTCGCCCTCGTGACCTTCGCCGTAGCCGGCGTTGCCGATATACAGGCGCGTGTGGTCCCACTTACTCAGGCGATCGAACATCGCGCTCAGGAAGTCGTGCACCTGTTTGCCGGGCTCGCCCTTGTACGGCAGCTCGTTCGACAGGACGTAGATGATGATCGATGGGTGATGGACGTAGGTCTCGAACTCATCGAGATACGCCCGCTCGCTGCGATCGAGATCTTTCGGCAGCCGCTTCCCCACCGCTTCATCCTGATTCGCGAGCGCCGGCGCCGCTGCTTCCGCTCGCGGCGGGGAGCCATAAAAGCCCTGATAGACCATCATCCCCAGCTCATCGCAGACGTCGAACCACTCTTGGCTGGTCTCCGTCAACCGGATCAGGTTGACGTGCTGCCCGCGGAGGTATTTCACGTAGTCGTACGCGAACTGCCGCGTCGTCCCCACGTCCGGCGGGACCGTCCGCCCCGGCGGATTGATCGCCAAACCGCGGAGGAAAATCGGCTTGCCGTTCAGATATACGTTGCCGTTCTTGGTCTCGACGTGCCGGAAGCCGAACCGCACCAATTTCGTGACCGGCTCGCCGCTCTGCGGCTTAGCGCTTACCCACAAGTCATACAGTTGCGGATTCCCCGGACTCCATGGCTGCACGTCGAGCTTCTCGACCAGCGTCGATTTCTCGAGCGGTCCCGTCCAGATCGCCCCCTTCTTCCCGGCGGGCGAGATCGCGCCGCTCAGCTCGACTTTGTCGTCCGCGCCCCCGACCGTCGTCACGATGCGCACGCTATTCACGGTCGGCGTGAACGGCAGCACCTTCTCAATCGTCACCCCCAGCGCGGGCGGCGTCATCATCGCGATCAAGACACACACCGCCGCGCGCATGTTCACCTCACCTCGGCTAGACTCACCACCCGGGAGAAGGATCGCGCAAATCGGCATGATGGTCAACGTTCTCAACCCGTCGCTGGCGCTGCTGACCGATCTGTATCAGCTCACGATGGCTTATGGCTATTGGAAGACCGCGCTGGCTGATCGGGAGGCGTGCTTCCACGTCACGTTCCGCAGAAGTCCGTTCGATGGCGGTTACGCCGTCGCCTGCGGACTGGCGGCCGTGATCGAATACATCAAGAAGATCCAGTTCGGCGACGGCGACAACGCTTTCCTCGCGTCGCTGAGCGGCAACGACGGCAAGCCGCTGTTCGACCGCGCCTTCCTCGTGTACCTCCGCCGGCTGCGCTTCAACCTGGAGATCGACGCGGTGCCCGAAGGCACGATCGTCTTCGCGAATGAGCCGCTGGTCCGCGTCAAGGGCCCGCTGATGCAGGCGCAGATCGTCGAGACGGCGCTGCTCAACATGATCAACTTCCAGACGCTGATCGCGACCAAGTCCGCGCGCGTCTGCGAAGCCGCAAAGGGGGACGAAGTTCTCGAGTTTGGCCTCCGCCGCGCGCAGGGCGTGGACGGCGGGATGTCCGCCACCCGCGCCGCGTACGTCGGGGGATGCAACGCGACGAGCAACGTCTTGGCCGCCAAGGCGTTCGGAATCCCGGCGCGCGGGACGCACGCGCATAGCTGGGTGATGGCGTTTGAGAGTGAGATCGAAGCCTTCGAGACGTATGCCAAGGCGATGCCCAACAACTGCGTCTTCCTCGTCGACACCTACAACACCGTCGAAGGCGTCCGTTGCGCCGTCGAAGTCGGCAAACCCCTGCGCCTTCGTGGACACGAGATGCTTGGCATCCGCCTCGACAGTGGGGACTTGGCGTATCTCAGTATCGAAGCGCGAAAAATCCTGGACGAAGGAGGATTCCCGAGCGCGAAGATCCTCGCGAGCAACGATCTCGACGAGCACATCATCGCCGACCTCAAGCAGCAGGGGGCGCGGATCGACATCTGGGGCGTGGGGACCCGGCTCGTGACCGCGTACGATCAGCCTGCGCTCGGCGGAGTCTACAAACTCTCGGCGATGCAGGATGCATCCAAAAACTGGCAGCACAAGATCAAGCTTTCGGAGCAGTCGGCGAAGATATCGATTCCCGGCGTTCTCCAAGTCCGCCGCTATCGAAATCCGGACGGCTGTTTCATCGCCGACGCGATTTACGACACGCTCACCGGCATCGGAGATGGCGGCTGCATCATCGACCCGGCCGACATGACCCGACGAAAATTGATTGACCCCGGTACGCCGCACGAGGATCTGCTTGTCTCGATTTTCCGCGACGGAAAGTGCGTCTACGATCAGCCGCCGCTGGCGAACATCAGGCAGCGGACGCTCGATCAGCTTGCGGCCGTCCATCCGACCATCCGCCGATTCAAGAACCCGCACCGCTACCCGGCCGGGCTGGAGCAGAAACTGTTCGACCTCCGCAATGAACTGATCCTCAAGGCCAAAGGGATTCCGACGCCGAGCCCGCAATGAACCCTTCGCGCGCCCTCATCCTCGTCGATCTGCAAAACGACTTCGTTCCCGGCGGCGCGCTGGCGGTGCCGGAGGGGGATGCGGTGATTCCCATCGCCAACGCGGTGCAGCGCGACTTCGATCTGATCCTCGCGACGCAGGATTGGCACCCGAGCGATCACGGCAGCTTCGCCGCCAATCATCCGGGAAAACGCATCGGCGACGTGATCGATCTCGACGGCCTGCCCCAGGTGCTTTGGCCGGTGCATTGTGTGCAGGGAACGCGCGGGGCGGAGCTCGTATCTTCGCTCGATCAAAGCCGCATCACGCGCATTTTCCGCAAGGGAACCGATCCCCGCATCGACAGCTACTCCGGCCTCTTTGACAACGGCCATCGCAAGTCGACGGGGCTGGGCGAGTTCCTCCGAGAGCGAAACGTGACATCCGTCTTCGTTCTCGGCCTGGCGACGGATTACTGCGTGAAATTTACGGCGCTGGATGCCCGACAGAAGGGCTTCGGCGTGACCCTGATCGAAAATGCCTGTCGGGGCATAAACCTTAGACCGGGCGACGTTGACGAGGCGATCGAGGAAATGCGCCTCGCCGGCGTGCAGATCATCGCGCAGCCTCCCGCAGCGCGCTGACCAGAAAGAACATTCCTGCCAGCGAAATCGCCACCGATGCGAATCGAAGTTGAAACGACATCTCCGCCGTCCGGCGCAGCGGCTTGAGCAGCATGAACAGCGGCATGATCAGCAGTTGATGCGCCAGCTCGACGCCGATCGTGAACGAGATCAGCGCCACCGTGAGGCTGGTCGCGGGCATCTCCGCCATCGCGTCCATCAAACCGCCGGCAAAGCCAAGTCCATGGAACAGCCCGAAGGCAAACGCCACCGCCAGCCGCGCGGGACCGCGGGATTTTTCGGGGAACAGAACGTTCTGCAACGCGACGAAGATGATGCTCGCGGCGATGATCGGCTCGACGATGCTCGATGGGAGGCGGACGAGGTGTAACACGGCGAGCGTAAGCGTCAACGTGTGCGCGATCGCGAAGGCGGTGACGACTGTGACCAGGTCCCAGAGCTTCGTCGCCGCGAGCACCAGCGCGGCGACGAAGAGCAGGTGATCGTAGCCGGTCAGGATGTGGTGAGCGCCGTGCGCCAGGTACTGACCGGCGGTGCGCCACGTCGAAGCTCGCGGCGCTGCTTCGTTATTCCAGCGACAATTGAATTCCAGCGGGGCGTCGCGCGACAGCAGCATCTCAACCGGTTTGGTCTCTCCGTCCTCTCGAACCTGCGCCACGAACAACACCGTCCACGGCTGTCCCAGCCGCGAGAACTCCTTGAGCAGATCCTCCTCGATGCGAATCTTCTGCGGACGCGACGCGGGTAATGTGTACTCGATTTCGTACGTCGCGAACTGCTGCTCAAAATTTTGGTCCGTCACCCGCGCGGCGGGGGGCGACGACTTCAACAGAGTCCCATCCAAGGCCTCGCCGTCGGCGCTGACATGCAGATGCCCCAGCAGGTACCGGCCATGCTGATCGACGGCCGCGTTGATTTTCGACAGATCATCGATGGGGCTGGCGACGTCGATTTCGGTCAGCGCGATCCTCGCGCGCAGGGAGATTCTGTCCTGCGCGACGACGACGTCCATCGCATTCTCCACCACCGGATGCGCCCGCACTGCGGCGACGACGCTGAGCAGCGCAAATGTGATGTACGTCAAACGCACCATCGCGATTCAATGTAAACCCTCGCGGTTGCATGGTAAAACCTGCCTTGCGGGACAGAGCATGCAGGAAACGTCCAAATGCCGGCCGATTCGGGAGGCGCGCGGGGACTTTGTGAAGTATCTCCGCGGCGACGGCATCGACATCGGCGCGGGCGATGATCCCCTGGTCGTCCCCGACGGCGCCGTGCGCGCCTGGGACAAAACCGACGGCGACGCACAAACGATGGCGGGCGTGCCGGACCGGAGCTACGACTTCGTCTATTCCTCGCACTGCCTCGAACATATGCGCAGCGTGGAAGAAGCGCTCCGCAACTGGCTGCGCATCCTCAAGCCGGGGGGCTTTCTTTACCTGGTCGTGCCGGATTACCTGCTCTACGAGAAGCTGGTCTGGCCGTCGCGCTACAACGCGGATCACAAGCAGAGCTTTTCGTTTCTCGTGCCGCGCCGGGGGGTGGGACGGGAAAATCATTTTCACATCGAGCAGGACCTTCAGCCGCTGCTCAAATCGCTCGGCTGCGAGGTCGTCAGCTTCATCGTCGAGGACATGGGTTTCAACTACAACTTCGGCCTCGCGGATCAGACCAAGCTGGGGGCGCTGGCGCAGCTTTGCGTCATCGCACAGAAGGCCGGCGGATAACCCTTTGCATTTGAGCGCGCGGTCGCATATCAATTCAAAATGGTTCACGAAGAAGTCATTCCGATCCTCGATTTTGGCGCGCAATATGCCCAGCTCATCGCCCGCCGCGTGCGCGAGAAGGGCGTCTACAGCGAGCTGCTCCGCCCGGACACCCCCGTCGAAGAGCTTCGTCAGCTCAATCCCAAAGGCCTGATCCTGTCCGGTGGGCCGAGCAGCGTGTACGAGCCGGGCGCGCCGCGCTGCGATCCGCGCATCTTCGAGCTGGGTATTCCCGTGCTGGGAATCTGTTACGGCATGCAGATCGGCGCACAGATCCTGGGCGGCGAAGTGAAGCCGGCGGCGGCGCGGGAGTTCGGGCGGGCGCGGCTGACCGTGATATCAGATGACCCCTTCATGCGCGGCCTGCCGCAGGAGACGACCGTCTGGATGAGTCACGGCGATCAGGTGCACGAGCTTCCGCCGGAGTTTATTCCGCTGGCGACGACGCCGACCTGCCCCTTCGCGGCTGCGAGGCACAAAACGCGCCCGTTCTACGGCGTGCAGTTTCATCCGGAGGTCACGCACACGCCGCGCGGCGAGCAGCTCTTCCAGAATTTTCTCTACGACATCTGCCGCTGCTCGGGGAAATGGACGATGGGCAGCTTCGTCGACCGCACCGTCGCCGCCGTGCGCGAGCAAGTCGGCGGCGCCCAGGTCATCTGCGGGCTGTCAGGCGGCGTCGATTCATCCGTCACCGCGGCGCTGCTGCACAAGGCGATCGGAAACCAGCTCACCTGCATCTTCGTGGACAACGGGCTGCTGCGCAAGAACGAGCGGACGGTGGTCGAATCGACCTTCCGCGATCATTTCCACGTCAACCTCCGCACGCACGACGCCAGCCAGCAATTCTTATCCGCGTTGAAGGGCGTCACCGATCCCCAGCAGAAGCGTAAGATCATCGGCAAGGAGTTCATCGACGCCTTCAAGCGCGAGGCCGAGGCGATCCGCGGGGCGAAGTTCCTGGCGCAGGGCACGCTCTATCCCGACGTCATCGAGTCCGGCCACGGGCATTCCGGCGCAACCGCGAACATCAAGCTGCACCACAACGTCGGCGGCCTGCCTGAGGAATTGGGCTTCGATCTCGTCGAGCCGCTGCGCGATCTGTTCAAGGACGAAGTGAGACAAGTCGGCGAGGTCCTGGGCCTGCCCGAGAACCTCGTCTGGCGTCACCCCTTCCCCGGCCCGGGGTTAGCGGTGCGCGTGATCGGCGAAGTCACGCCGGAAAAACTGCGCGTGCTGCGCGACGCCGACGAGATCGTGCTGGAAGAGCTGATCGCCGCCAACTTGTATCGTAAGACGGCGCAGGTCTTCGCCGTGCTGTTGCCGATCGGCACCGTCGGCGTGATGGGGGATGCCCGCACTTATGACAGCGTGATCGCCATCCGGGCCGTCGAATCGAGAGATTTCATGACCGCCGACTGGGCCAGAATCCCCTTCGACACGCTGGCGACGATGAGCAACCGCATCATTAACGAAGTCCGCGGCGTGAATCGCGTGGTCTACGACATCAGCTCCAAGCCCCCGGCGACCATCGAATGGGAATAACTCACCTGTTTCCGTCAATCACGCTCATTTCGAGTATGATCCGGCGATGGCAAATCCCATTCAGATCAATTCGCTGATACTCGAGCAGCTTGCAGGCGGTGAAAAGGGAGTGCTGCGCCTCGTCGTCGCGGTTCGCAGCGCCTTGGGCCATTCGGAGCGAATCAAGGGCGACTTGTCTCAGATCGTCAACGCCTCGCTCCGCAGATTGGTCGCGTCGCAAGCGGTCGTCGAAGTGGACGGCATGTACTCGCTCTCGCCGCGGAAGTGACACATTTCACTCAGCATCGGCCCACACGCGCGGCGGTTCCCCGTCGCCGAAAAACTCGAGATGAATGACGTTGGGGTTGCAGCAGACCGGGCAGTCTTCGACGTACTGCTGATCAGAGCCGCCGGACGGGTCGAGCGGAATGACGATCTGCTCGCCGCAGGTCGGGCAGATGTACGAGCCTTCGTCGCCGCGGGGGCGGCGTTTCTCTTTTCGGGCGCGGCGCTTTCGCGGCATGCCGCGAAGGTTACTCCGCCGCGGCGCGGTGGTACATGTTGACCAGGTCCTTGTACGCCTCGGCGAAGGCGGCGGCGTTGACTTCGTCCATCGCGTCGGGGGCCAGGTTCTCGATCAACGCCAGGCGATTCTCGATCAGCGGCAGCTCGTCGGCGGATGGGTTCTTCGGATCGGCGAAGCCTTCCTCGTTCAGGTCCTCGATCAAATCCTGCCGGTCGTGGGCGCTGGTGTTGGGATCATTGATCGACTCCATCCAGATATGCTCGGCCAGTGGATCGGCGCCTACGAAGACCAGCGCCTGGCGTGAGAGCGGCTTCTCGTCCGCGGCGGCGCCGTTCTTCTTCGACTTCTGCTGCGAGGCGTCAGCTTGTTTCTTCGCCTCCGCCGCGCCGTGCTTGACGAGCTTCAACGGGCCGTCGATCAGCAGGCCGACGCCGGGGGCGTAGACTTTGTGCTCCTTGGTATCCGGCTCCAGCGGCGTCGTCTCTTCGGTCTTGCAGCACTTCTCAAACTTTCCGGCGGGTACTTCGGTCGCCTGGTCGATGCCGACGATCTCGACGCGATCCATCGCGACGTTGGGCGCCTGCTCCTGATAGAACTTCTGCCCGACCGCCGGCGCCGCGGGCATGAACAGCCCGTACTTCGCCCCGTCCTTGCCGGCTTCCCAGCTTCCTTCGTGGTTGGCGACGTGGCCGTCCTTGTACATGTCCACGGCTTCACCGAAGTAGTAGACGTCGTTGGTGGTCTTGTCGATGGCGAAGTAGTTTCGCGAGACCTCGATGAGCTTTTGGCCGACCGATTCGCGCTCCTCGACGATGCGCGTCTCGACGCCGTCGACTTGCTTCGTCTCATCGAGCACCGTGATGATCAGCTTTGCGGGCTGGCCGCCGTCCGTGCCCTCGTAAGTCATCTGATGGCCGGGCTGAAGGATGAGATAAGGTGTCTTGCCCGTGGAGACGAAGTTCTCCGCCGCCACGGTGAAGGTCTGGTTGAAGTCATCCGCCAATGCGAGCGCGGGGACGACGAGAATGATGGCGAAGAGCGGCTTGAGGGTCATCGAGCCTCCTTTGATCCGAGTTCGACGACAAATATAGAACGCGGCAGATGAAGTGAAAATGAAGGCGAGTCGAGATTACTCTTCAACCGGCCGGACGATCGGCCGGGCGGGGGGGCGGGTGAAGGGCAAGGGGCGGTCGCCGGCGAGGGTTTCGCTCGGGGACGGGGCGATCGTCGAATCGCCGCTGTTGGCGCGCGGCGAGGGGACCGGCAGCGGACGATCCTGATGCGGCGTGGGGATGCGTGCGTTCAGAGCGGCGTTGGTGCGCGCGGGCATCAACAGCGCTTCGCTCGGGTCCGCCGGCCGCGGCGGGATGTAGCCGTACGCGTAGAACTTTACGAAGGCGCCGCCGATGTTCAGGACGTCGCGATGATTGAGCGCCGTGCGTTCGGTGATCTTCTTCCCGTTGACGTGCGTACCGTTTTTGCTGCCAAGATCGGTGACCACCCAGCCGTCACCTTCCAACGCCGGCTCGATCTGGCAATGCCGGCGGGAGAGCTTGAGGTCCTCGACGCAGATGTCGCAGTCCAGACTGCGCCCCAGCGTCAGCGAGGCGCTGAGCGGTCGACGGTGAACCTCCTTGTGATTGACGGTGACCGATAGGTACGCCGGCCCACGCTCCCGGGACCCGCTGCTCCGGACCATGCGTTCATCATACCTTATGCGCAGAGAATGCGCGGCCGGGAATCGCAAATTTCCATGCAGTTCCGATAATCTCGCCTCGTGCTGAACGTCGGAATTATCGGCTTCGGAAGAATCGGTTTGGAGCACGCCACGTGGCTCTCGCGAGCGCAAGGCATTCGCGCGGTTGCGACCGACGATGTGACGCCGGCGCGATGTGCCTTGGCCGAGGAGTGCGGGCTGCGCACGCACGATCACGCCGAGACGCTGCTGGCCGATCCATCCATCGACGTCGTGCTGGTTTCGTCGCCGACGGCGATGCATCACGAGCACGCGACGATGGCGCTGCGCGCGGGGAAGCACGTCATGGTCGAGAAGCCGATGGCGCTCAACCTCGCGCAGGCGCGGGAGATCGTCGAGCTGGCGGATAAGCAGCTGCGCGTGCTCAGCGTCTTCCACAACCGCCGATGGGACGTCGATTATCTAACCGCCAAACAGGCGATCGACGCGGGGATCTTCGGCAAGGTGATCAACATCGAAAGCCGCATCGGCCAATGGGCATCCTGCGTCGGTCCGGCGGCGAAGGAGTGGCATCCGAGCTGGCGCAACGAGGCGATCTTCGGCGGCGGGGGGCTCTACGACTGGGGCAGCCACCTGATCGATCAGCTCTGGCGAATGATGCTCCCGGCCCGGCCGGTCCGCGTCTTCGCGCAACTTCGCGGCAACGTCTGGACCGCCGACTGCGATGACTTCGCACGAGTCGTGATCAATTTCGACAACGGTGCGGTGGGGATGGTCGAGATCAACACGACGACGACCCGGCCGATGCCGAGGTGGCATATCGATGGAACGAAGGGGTCTGCTGAATCACCGTACAGTTTGGACTTCGACTTGAACGTCTGGTCTCAGTTAACTTTCGCGCCTGCCACCGGCGCGCCGGCGGAGATACTTCCCCGCGTGCAGGATGGCTTAAGTGAAACGCAGATCTGGGAGCGCTTCGCCGCCGCGGTGCGCGGCGAAGGCGAGCCCGCTGTCGCCGCGCGCAGCGTGCTTCCGACGTTGGCGCTGCTCGACGCGGCACGCGAGAGCAGTCGAAGCGGGAGCACGATTTCTCTCCAGGATTGAATGAAGTGATTCTCAAAGATCGCAAAGATCGCAAAGAACGCAAAGAAGCAAAAGAAAAATCTTCTTCCTTTGCATCTCTGCGATCTTTGCGATCTTTGAGTTGCGCTGAACTCAAAACTCAAACATTGCGGCTTGCAGATCGATTTTCTCACCGCGGAAGGGCAGACCCTCGCGCATGAGCAGCGACTTCTTCTTCGCCAGCCCGCCCGCGAAGCCGGTCAGCGCGCCGGTCGAGCCGACCACGCGATGGCACGGCACGGCCGGGGCGTAGGGGTTCTTGTTCAGGGCGTTGCCGACGGCACGGGCGCCGTTACTCCGCAGCGCCCGGGCGATTTCGCCGTAAGTCGTAACCTTGCCGGCGGGGACGCGGGCGCACAGGGCCCAGACTTTCTGGTTGAACGTCATCCCCGCCACCAGTTTTCCGGATTTGATTTCGCGTTCCATCTCAGTGCTCCTCCAGCGCCTCTTTCAACGCGGCTCGAATCTTTGCATCGCTGTCGTCGTAATACCCCTCGAACACCTGCCGGACCTTCCCGTCCCGCCCGATGATCACCGTCGCGGGAATGTACTCGAAGGAAAACTTTTGCCCGATCTCCATCGATTCATCGAGCAGTATCGGGACCGTCAAATGCTGCTTCTCGACGAACGTGCGGACCGCGTCCGGTTCTTCGCCATTATTGATCGCGTAAATGTGCAGGCCCTTCGCCTTCAGGTCCGCGTCATCGTGCAGCTTCTGAAGGTTGGGCAGCGACTGAACACACGGCCCGCACCACGTCGCCCAGAAGTCGAGCACGACGACGTGGCCGGCTTCATCCTTCAGGTCGAAGGACTTCCCGTCCAACGTCTTCGCCGTGAACATCGGCGCCGGCTTGGATGGGGGCGTGCGATCGCTGAGACAGGAGACAAGGAAGGCGATCATCAGCGCCACCGCAATGCCGGCGAAGATGGGGAAGAACTTGCTGAACATGCGATTGATCAGGAACTATACGCCTCGACCGGCGGGCAGGCGCAGACGAGGTTGCGATCGCCGTAGGGATTGTCGATCCGCGCGACCGCCGGCCAGAACTTGTGCTCGCGCACCCACGCCGCCGGGAACGCCGCCTCCTCCCGCCCGTACTTATGCGGCCAGTCGTCGCCGGTCGCCGCGGCGGCGGTGTGCGGGGCGCCTTTGAGCACGTTGTCGACCTTGTCGATCTCGCCCGATTCGATTCGGCGAATCTCCTCGCGGATGCGGATCAGCGCCTCGCAAAACCGATCCAGCTCCTCCTTCGGCTCGCTCTCGGTCGGCTCGATCATCAATGTCCCCGGCACCGGCCAGGACATCGTCGGGGCGTGGAAGCCGTAGTCAATCAGCCGCTTGGCGATGTCTTCGACTTTGACGTTCGCGGTTCGCTCGAACTCGCGGCAGTCGAGGATGAACTCGTGGGCGCAGAAGCCATTCTTGCCACGGAAGAGGACGGGGTAGTGGGATTCGAGTTTCTTCGCCATGTAGTTGGCGTTGAGGATGGCGACCTGGGTGGCGCGCGTTAGTCCCGGTCCACCCATTAAGGCGATGTAGATGTAGGGGATGACTAGGATGCTTGCGCTTCCGTAGTTTGCCGCGCTCACGGGTCCCACGGCGGCCTGCGACGAGCTCAGTCGAGTCGAGCCGTGGGCTTTGAGGGGATCGGACGGTACGAACGGCGCGAGGTGTTTCGCGACGCAGATCGGTCCCATGCCCGGTCCACCACCTCCGTGGGGGATACAGAAGGTTTTGTGCAGGTTGAGGTGGCAGACATCCGCGCCGATGGCGCCAGGGCTGGTAAGCCCGACCTGCGCGTTCATGTTTGCGCCGTCCATGTACACCTGTCCGCCGTTGCGGTGGACGATGTCGCAGATCTCCTTGATGGATTCCTCGAACACGCCGTGCGTGCTCGGGTAGGTGACCATCAGGCAGGCGAGATCGGCGGCGTGCTGCTCGCAGAGGGATTTGAGATTTGAGATTTCAATATTCCCCTGCGCATCGCACCGCACGGCGACGACTTTCATCCCCGCGATGACTGCGCTGGCCGGGTTGGTGCCGTGGGCGCTGTCGGGGATCAGGCAGATATTTCGGCGGGAGTCGCCGCGCGATTCGTGGTAGCCGCGGATCGCGAGCAAGCCGGCGTACTCGCCCTGCGAGCCGGCGTTGGGTTGGAGCGACACCGCCGCGAACCCGGTGATCTCGGCCAGCCATTTCTCCAGGCGTTCGAACAGCTCCTGGTATCCCTTCGCCTGCTCGGGAGGCGCGAACGGATGAATCCTCCCGAACTCCGGCCAGGTTACGGGCAGCATCTCGGCGGTCGCGTTGAGCTTCATCGTGCAGGAGCCGAGCGGAATCATCGAATGCGTCAGCGAGAGATCGCGCGATTCGAGCTTCTTGATGTAGCGGAGCATCTCGTGCTCGGCGTGATGGGTGTTGAAGACGGGATGGGTGAGGAAGTTGGATTTTCGATTTTCGATTTTCGATTGCCGATTGGAACCTGGGGAAGCGGAGGCGCCGACGTGACGAAGCAGATTGTGCACGTCCTGGAGCGTTGTCGTTTCATCTAGCGAAATGCCGATGGAGCCGTCGTCGAAATATCGAAAGTTGAACAGCTCGTTCTTGGACCACGGCGCCTTGGGGCGGATGCGCAGCGTGTCAAAGACGCCATGTGACTCCACCTCGTGCCCCGCGGCGCGAAGTCCATCGGCCAGCGTCATCGTCAGTTCATGAACGCGCCGCGCGATCCGCTTCAACCCCTCCGGTCCGTGCCAGACGGCGTACATGCTGGCCATCACCGCCAGCAACACTTGCGCCGTGCAGATGTTGCTCGTCGCCTTCTCTCGGCGGATGTGTTGCTCGCGGGTTTGCAGAGCCAGCCGCAGCGCGGGCTTGCCGTGGGTGTCTTTGGAGACGCCGACGATTCGCCCGGGCATTTTGCGGGCGTGCTCGGTCTTCGTGGCCATGAAGGCGGCGTGGGGGCCGCCGAAACCCATGGGGACGCCGAAACGCTGGGCTGAGCCGACGGCGATGTCGGCGCCGAATTCGCCGGGGGGTTTGATGAGCGTGAGAGCGAGAAGGTCGGTTGCGAAGACGACGAGGGCGCCGTTTTTGTGAGCGGATTCGATGATGTCGGTGTAGTCGACGATTCTACCATCGGTGGTGGGGTATTGGAGGAGGATGCCGAAGACCGGCGGGCGTTGCCCTCCGGCTATTTCGGTGGGGTTGCCGATGAGGCATTCGATCCCCATCGACCTGGCGCGCGTTTGCACCACCACGATCGTCTGCGGATGACAGTCGTCTGCGATGAAAAAGACCTTCTTCGCGGGATCCGTCACGATCGACCGGCACATCGCCATCGCCTCCGCCGCGGCGGTGGCTTCATCCAGCAGAGAGCTATTCGCCAGCGGCAGGGCGGTCAGATCGGCGACAATCGTTTGGAAGTTCAGCAGCGCCTCGAGCCGGCCTTGCGAGATCTCGGCTTGATAAGGCGTGTACTGCGTGTACCAGCCGGGGTTTTCGAGGATGTTGCGCTGGATGACCGGCGGGACGAACGTGTCGTAATACCCTTGGCCGATGAAGGAGCGGACGACCTTGTTCTTCGACGCGACCTCCCGCATCTCCGCCAGCACGTCCATCTCGCTGCGCGGTGGCCCTAGCTTGAGCGGGTCGCGCAGACGGATGGCGGCGGGGACGGTTTTGTCGGTCAGCTCATCGAGCGACCCCAGCCCGAGCTGCCCGAGCATCTCGCGCACGTCTTTCTCGTCCGGGCCGATGTGGCGCTGTACGAACGTTTCCGTCATCGCGCGGAATTGTAGTGGATCAATGCCCGCTCTTCTTCAGGTAGTCGTCAGCGGAGAGAAGCTGGTCAAAATCGGCAGGATTGGAAGGCTTAATCTTGATCATCCAGCCGGCGCCGTAGGGATCGGAGTTAATCGTGCCGGGGTTGGAAACGAGAGCTTCATTGACGGCGGCGACGGTGCCGGCGACGCCGCTGTACAAGTCGCTGGTCGCCTTGACCGATTCCACTTCGCCCCAGTGCTCGCCCTTTGTGACCGGCGTGCCGACCTTGGGCAGGTTGACGAAGGTGATGTCGGTCAGTTCGTCGGCCGCCAGTTGCGTGATGCCGACGGCGACGGTGCCGTCGGGCTCGCGCTTGTGCCATTCGTGGGTTTCGAGGTAACGGTAATCTTTGGGGGCGTCGGGCATTGATCAAATTCTCATTGCACCACAGAGGCACGGAGGACACGGAGAAAAGAATATTATTATCTTCTCCGTGTCCTCCGTGTCTCCGTGGTTAACCCTTCTTTCTTGAATAAAACGGCAGCTTTACAACTTTGGCCGGGACGATCGATCCTTTCAAGTCCACCGCCAATGAACTTCCTTCCGCCGCGCGATCCGCATCGACATACGCCATCGCGATGCTCTTCTGCAATGTCGGGGACAGCGTGCCGCTGGTCACTTCTCCCACCGTCTTTCCATCCGCGACCACCGGCGTCCCCTGCCGCGCGATTCTCTTCGCTTCCAGCTCCAACCCTACAAGTTTTCTCTTCGGCCCGTCCGCATGAATCTTCGTAAGCGCCTCCCCGCCGATGAAATCCTTGGCCAGATCGACGGCGAATGCCAATCCCGCCGACAGTGGATCGATCTCCTCCGTCAGCTCATGCCCATACAGCGGCATCCCCGCCTCCAGGCGCAGCGTATCGCGCGCCCCCAGGCCGGCGGGTTGGATCGTAGCGCCCTCCTTCTCCGTCTTCCCGCCGATGAGCTTCATCGCCATGGGCGCGACCTTGGCGGGAATGATGATCTCGACGCCGTCCTCGCCCGTGTACCCGCTGCGGAAGACGGTGAACTTCAGCATCCCCATGTAATTGCCGGACTCGAAGTGATAGCGTTTCATCGCCTTAAGATCGACCGGCAGCACGCCGGCGACGCGATCGATCACTTTCGGCCCCTGGAGCGCGACCATGGCCGTGCTCTCGGTGTTGTCGGCCATGTCGAAATCGAGGTTCAGATCGTGCCGCAGCCGCGTGAAGTACTTCACCAGCTTCTCGCGATTGCTCGCATTGCAGACCAGGATCCAGTTCTTCACGTCCTTAGAGATGATGACATCATCCATCACCCCGCCGCGCTCGTTGCAGACCAGCGAATAGCGGCTCTGCCCGACCTTCTGATCGGCGACATTGCGCGTCAGCACCTTGTTGAGAAACGCCGCCGCGTCCTTGCCGCTGAAGTTGAGCCGGCCCATGTGGGAGACATCAAAGATCGAGCCGCTGTTGCGGGTTTGCTCGTGCTCCTGGGCGATCGAGCGGTAGAGGATGGGCATCTCCCACCCCGCAAACTCAACGAGCTTCCCCCCGGCCTGCACGTGGAAGTCGTGGAAGGGCGTGCGCTTGAGCATTGGGTGTCATTTGTCACTTGTCACTTGTCACTTGTCAAAGACGGCCATCGGCGTCCCTGACAAGTGACAAGTGACCAATGACAAGTGACGTTTTCTCAGTCGTCCGTCGGCAGCAGAACGCTGTCATTCGCATCCACCGGCGACGCCGCGATTCTGTTGTCTCCGGTCGTGTAAATGTTGTCGCGGTTCACGCCGACGAACGGATTGCTCTCCCATGCGACGTGACCGTCGCCGTATAGAATGTTCTGGCCGTCCTTGTCGTGGTTGCTGGTGTTGCCGAACTTCATGTCTTTGGCGGATGACGTCGTCGTGGGTTTGAAGACGTTGTCGACTGCTCCGGCGATACCGGGACTGATATCCGCGGCGACGGCGAATTCGGCGCTCATGTTCGACGTCCAGTAGGTCTTATCGTCCTTCGGGATCACCCCGTCCTTTACGTATGGATTGTGCAGGCCGTACGAGAGGTTGTTGTTGATGTCGGTAAAGTTCGACCGGTCGATCGGGGCATTGGTTCCGCCGCCCAAAGTATCCTTCACGGCATTGGAACTGGGGCAGGTAAACACCTCCGCCGTGATGTCCTGCGTGCGCAGCAGCATGAACATCGCCGCCGAAACGTCGTTGGGCGCGACGCTGGCGAACGGATCCTTTCCGTTGGCTCCTGTCCCCCAGATGGGCTTGGGGTCCGGCCCTGGGACATAGGTGGTGCGCGGATAGGCGCCGTGATTTTCGTTCGCGTACAGAAGCAGTGCCTGCCCGATCTGGCGAAGGTTACTGGCGCACTTCACCCGATTGGCCGTCTCCCTGCTCCTGCAACCCGAATAGAGACAGCCGAGCCCCAGGAGCGGGATCAAACTCACAACGATCAACACATCGACGAACGTGTACGCGCACCGAGACCGCCTGCGACTACTGAATCGCGTCGTCATACGACGCTCCTTTCGACAAAGGACTAATGACCAATGACCAATGACCAATGACTAATGACCAATGACCAATGACGACGCCGTCAGTCGTCTGTCGGCAGCAGAATGCTGTCGTTCGCATCCACCGGCGATGCCGCGATCCTCCCGTCAACAGTCGTGTATATGTTGTCGCGGTTCACGCCGACGAACGGGTTGCTCTCCCAGGCGACGTGACCGTCGCCATAGAGAATGTTCTGGCCGTCCTTCTCGTGGTTGTTGGTATTTCCGAAGCGCATGTCTCTGGCCGACGAGCTCGCGACAGGCTTGAGCACATTGTCATCCGTTCCGGCGACGCCCGGATTTTTGTCCGCGGCGACGGCGTATTCGGCACCGAGGGAATTGTTCAAAATCCAACCCGCCTTGATCGCCGACTCATCGGCGTAGGGATTCTGATAGCTGTAGCTCAGGTTCTTCCTGAAATTGGTGAAGTTGGACCGCTGAATCGGCGTATTTCCGCCTCCGCCGTAGTTGTCCTTGTCATCATTGCTTGACGGGCACGTGAAGACCTCGGAGGTGATGTCCTGCGTTCGCAGAAGCAGGAATACCGCCGCCGTCACGTCGTTCTCGGCGGGGCCGTCGGCGTCGCTCGGCTGGGTTGCTGCAGCCCCGGTGCCCCAGACCGGCGTCCGCACCGGCCCCGACGACCTCCGCCCGTGCGGATACATGCCCCGGTTGTCGTTGCTGTACAGGAGAATCGCCTGCCCGATCTGGCGGAGGTTGCTCGCGCATTTCACGCGATTGCTTCCTCCTTCAGTTCGGTGACGGGTGGGAAGAAAGATTGCGATCCCCACCACGATGAGAACCAGCACCACCAGCAGCTCGACATAGGTGAATCCGCGGTAATTCCGCGCGCACCCAGATCGCCTGCGACTACTTGGTCGCGTCATACGACGCTCCTTTCTCAAACTGTCGCCTGGGGAAGCGGCTGGCGGCGGGATCGGGTCCGAAAGATGATATTGGATGATGGCTTACACACCGATGCGGGTGGCTGATGATCTCGCCTGCTGCCGGGCCCCTGTGTGCGACAAACCGTGAACCCCCGGCGAACGCCGCCGGTGGGTCCAGAGATAATCATCCTCCGCCGCGGCTATCGCGTGACCGGAAAAATCCGCCGCGTATCATTTGAGCATGTGCGGGCGCTACACGCTGGTGAACCTGGCTCATCTGACCGACCTGTTTCCCTGGATTACCGAGCCGCCTGTGGAGATCGCGGCTCGATACAACATCGCGCCGTCGCAGCCGATCCTCGCGGTGGCGAATGATCATCCCGATCGGTTCGATCATTTTCTCTGGGGCCTGATCCCATCGTGGGCGAAGGACCCGAAGATCGGCAATAAGCTCTGCAACGCCCGGGCGGAGACGCTGGCGGAGAAGAACACCTTCAAGAACGCCTACAAGCGCCGCCGATGCCTCGTGCCGGCGGATGGGTTCTATGAATGGAAGCTCAATCCGGACGGCAAAACGAAGCAGCCGATGTATATCCGCCTCAAGGGTGGCAAGACGTTCGCACTCGCGGGACTGTGGGATCACTGGGCCGACGACGCGGGGAATGAAATTCGCTCGGCGACGCTGATCACGACGCAGCCGAATGAGCTGATGTCGACGATGCACGACCGCATGCCGGTGATTCTTCAGCCGAAGGACTTTCAGCGCTGGCTTGACCGCGAAACACGCGCTCCTGAGGAACTCGACGATCTGCTCAAGCCTTACTCCGCCGATGAGATGGAAGCCTTTCCCGTTTCCACCCAAGTCAACAGCCCGCGCAACGAAGGCTCGAGGCTGATCGAGCGCGTCGAGCCGGAGAGAACGACCTTGTTCGGATGACTCAAAGTTCGCAGAGATCGCAAAGAGGCAAAGAAAGAGAATGCGCCGCGACACCGAATCTTTCCCCCCATCACTTTTTCTTTGCTTTCTTTGTCTCTTTGCGATCTTTGCGTGCCTGAGAGGCTGCACGCTCAATGAGGCTCTTATGACCAATGCGCCAAATCCCTCGTGGACAATCGTCGAAGGCGGCGTCACGCGCGGCGACACATCGAAAAAACAAATCGCCCTCATCTTCACCGGCGGCGATTACGGCGAAGGCACCGGTCATGTGCTCGACACGCTGGCCGCCAGCAAGATCAAGGCTTCCTTCTTCCTCACCGGTGACTACCTGCGCAAGCCGCAGCACCAGGACTTCCTCAAGCGCATCGTTGCCGAGGGCCACTACCTCGGCCCGCACTCGGACACGCATCCGCTCTATTGCCCGTGGGAAGATCGCAGCAAGACGCTGGTCACGCGGGAATTCTTCCGCACCGATCTCCAGAAAAACATCGACGACCTGCGCAGGCTCGGCGCGCTCGCGGACAAAACCAAGCCGGTCTACTTCATTCCGCCGTACGAGTGGTACAACCAGGACCAATCGCGGTGGTCGAAGGAGATGGGCGTCTTCTTGTTCAACTTCACCCCCGGCTCCGGCTCCAACCGTGACTGGGCCCCCGAGGGACACAAGAGTTTCGTGCCGTCAAAGCAGATCATCGATGACATCCTCGCGTACGAGAAAAAGGATCCGCACGGGTTGAACGGATTTCTGCTGCTTCTGCACGTCGGATCGGAGCGGAAGGACAAAACTTTTTTATTGCTCGATCCGCTGTTGAAGGAACTGGCGCAACGCGGCTACAAGTTCGCGACGGTGGAGCAGTTGCTCCCAATCGCGAAAGATGCCCCATGACTTGCCCCTCATCTCGACCATCGCCGCCGCCTTCGCGGCCGCTTGGGTGCTCGGGATCATCACGCAGATGCTGAGGCTTTCGCCGATCGTGGGATATCTCCTGGCGGGGATCGCAATCGGCCCGCACACGCCGGGGTTCGTTGGGGATGTCAAGCTCGCATCGCAGCTTGCCGAAGTCGGCGTGATCCTATTGATGTTCGGCGTCGGGCTGCACTTTCATCTCAAGGACCTTCTCGCCGTCCGGCGCGTCGCAGTCCCGGGCGCGATCATTCAAAGCGCTGCTGCGACCGCGGCGGCGGTTCTCGTTGCCCTCGCCTTCGGCTGGTCCTTCAACAGCGGCCTGGTGCTGGGGATGGCGATGTCCGTCGCCAGCACGGTCGTGCTCATTCGCGTACTGACCGACAACCGCGCCCTCGACACCCCGGCGGGACACGTCGCCGTCGGGTGGCTGATCGTCGAAGATCTTCTCACCGTCATGGTGCTGGTGCTCATCCCGGCGCTGGGGACCGGCAGCAGCGGCGCGGCGCTCGGGCGAGCGATGCTGATGGCGCTGGCGAAACTCGCGGCACTGGTGGCGATCCTGCTGCTCGCCGGCGCTAAGCTGATCCCCTGGATCATGGTGAATGTCGCCCGGCTGCGCTCGCGCGAGCTGTTCACGCTCACCGTCCTGGTGATGTCGATCGCCGTCGCCGCCGCCTCGGCCTACTTATTTGGCGCGTCGATGGCGCTGGGCGCTTTTCTCGCGGGAATGGTGGTCGGACAAACTCCGGTATCCGGTCAGGCGGCGGCGGATGCGCTGCCGCTGCGCGATGCCTTCGCCGTCCTGTTCTTCGCCTCCGTCGGGATGCTGTTCGACCCGCGATTCATCATCCACTCGCCGATGCTGATGCTCAGCGGCCTGGCGATCGTCATGCTCGCTAAGCCGGCGGCGGCGATGATCATCGTTATCGTGCTGGGCTATCCGCTTCACACCGCGCTGACGGTGGCCGTCGGGCTGGCGCAGATCGGCGAGTTCTCCTTCATCCTCGGAGAGCTCGGCCGGGCTCACAATTTGCTGCCGGAAGACGGGCATCACCTGCTGGTCGGCTGCGCGATCGTCTCGATCACGCTCAACCCGCTGCTCTTCAGGATGCTTCCCGCGATGGAAGCACATTTGCAACGCCGACCGGCGCTATGGAAGCTGCTGAATCGCCGTGCCCGCGCCCGCGAGTCCGCGATGAACGCCGAAGTCGGGCAGAAGGTCGAGCGATCGACCAGGCCGCTCGCCGTCATTCTGGGTTACGGTCCCGTCGGGAGGGCGATCGACAGCATCCTGCGCAGCGACGATCTCGAGACGGTGATCGTCGACATCAACATGGACACGATCCAGTCGCTCACCCGCACCGGCCGGGCCGCGATCTATGGCGACGCCTACAACGTCGAGGTCATGCACCAGGCGCTGCCGGGCGCGACGCACTTGATTATCACCCTACCCCACGCCGTCAATCGCAACCCGCTCATCGCCGCCGCCAAGTTGATTAATCCAGCGATCAAAGTCTTCGTGCGCGCACATTACGTCAGCGAGCGCGATGACCTGACTCAGGTGGGCGCCGAAGCCGCGGCGTACGAGGAAGCCGAAGTGTCGGCGGCGCTGGCGCGGCTGGTGCTCGCTGATCGTGGCGCAGATCACGAGACGATCCGGCGCGAAATTACCCGAATCCGAGACGAGTTTACGTCTTCATGTGACTGATAAACTGATTCGCCTCGTTGATCGACGCCTCCATGTCCTTGATCAGCGCCTGCACGTCCTGGTTGATCCCCTCGGCCGTCGTCTGGAGCGAGGTGACCGCCTGGGCGTTGAGGTTGTGCTTGAGGAACAGCACCTGGTCATGGAAGACCTTGACCACCGGCTTCATCTTCACCTCGGCCTTGCGCATGGCGGCAATCAGATCGGCGTAGCTGGCCTTGGAAGCGTCGAGCTGCGCCTGACTCTTTTCCTTCAATTCCGGGTTGTCGTATTCCGACAGCTCCTTCTTCCATTCCTTGAACATGTCCTGCGCGACGGAATCGACCGCCTTGATGCGATCGCTGACGGCGCTCGCGCGGCTCTCGCAGCGATCGTATTCGGCGCTGAGCTTCTTGTACTTCGCCTCCAGGTCCCCGCCCTGGAAGTTGGTCAGCTCCTGGAAGCGCTGCATCGTCGTCTTGAACTGCTCCTTGGCCCCTTCTTGCTCGGTCTTGGCTTTGTCGACGCGGCTGACGAGGATGTCGCGCTTCTCGTAGCCGAATTTGTTCCAGAACGAGTAATTTGCCGTCTTGCACCCGACCAGCGGGAGCAGAATTGCGAGGTAGATCACGTTTCGCATGCCGCGAGTTTTACTAAAACGGGCGATTGGCGTATACTCCCGCCCCCGCAGTCGACGGCGCCTTGCGTTGCGAGGACGGATTCGCGGGACGCAGCGGGCATGCTCAGAACCATGCTCGATTCGCGAAATGCGCGTAAGCCGACGGCCACACTGTCGCCGCGCTTGTTCTGAGAAAAGGTTCGTTGTTCATGGCCCGTTACACTGGTCCGAAGGTCAAGTTGTCTCGTCGCGTCGGCGTCCCTATTGCCGACATCCCCAAGCACACCGGCAAGGAACTCCAGATCCCCGGCATGCACGGCTACCGCGGCCGGCGCAATACGGAGTACGGCGTCCGCCTGATCGAGAAGCAGAAGCTCCGCTATCACTACGGCATGCTCGAGAAGCAATTTCGGCGCTTCATGGACTTGGCCAAGCGCTCGAAGGGCAACACCGCCAGCTCAATGATTCAGTTGCTCGAGACGCGTCTCGACAATGTCCTTCGCCGGCTCGGCGTGGGGCGGACCATCTGGGCGACCCGCCAAATCGTCGGCCACGGCCACGTCATCGTGAATGGCCGCAAGACCGACATCTCGAGCTACCGCGTGAAGGCCGGCGATGCGATCACCTTCAAGGAAGGGATTCACAAGGTCCTGCGCGACAACATGGAACAGAACGCGGGGCACAACGTGCCCAACTGGCTGGAGTGGAACCCCGCTCAGCTCACCGCCAAGGTAAACGCGCTTCCGACCCCGGAAGATGTGCCCTTCGAAGTGAACATGAACCTGATCATCGAGTTCTATCGGTGATCCTGCTCGCGTCCGATAATCAGTGAATTCCTCAGAGCCCACGGATTGCCGTCCGTGGGCTTTTGTTTCTGAGCAGGTCTGTTCAAGTTGCCAAACGCGCCGTCCGATGGTCAAATGGGAAAGATGGATAAGCCCGCTAACGCGTTCGCGTGGCGCTTGTCTATCCGGCTTTAACGACTGCGGGCAAGAACGGGTTTTGTCCGTCAATTTGGGTAACGCGAGGATCTGACCATGAAGACCGTTTTCACCACCGGAGAGGCCGCGGAGATTTGTAAGGTGTCTCAGCAGACGATCATTCGCTGCTTCGACAGCGGCCGATTGAAGGGCTTTCGCGTTCCCGGCAGCCGTTTCCGCCGCATTCCGCGCGAAGCACTCCTTCAGTTCATGAAGGACAACAACATCCCGCCGGATGCCTTGGATTCGGGCAAGACCAAGGTCCTGGTGGTGGATGACGACCCCGAAATTGTGGAACTCTTCGTGGACGTGCTGGAGCGCGATGGCCGATTTGAGGTCAAGACCGCCGGCACCGGCTACGACGCGGGCATGATCACCCAGGAGTTCCAGCCGGACCTGATCATCCTGGACTACATGCTCCCGGACATCAACGGAAACGTGGTCTGCCAGACGATCCGCAAGAACCCGGCGTTCGAGCACACGAAGATCATCATCGTGTCCGGCGTCGTGAACCAGGACGAGATCAACGATCTTCTCAAGAGCGGCGCGGATGAGTTCGTCAAGAAGCCGTTCAACATCGAGAAGCTGATCGAGCGGATCGGCGAGCTGCTTGGGGTTTAGTCGAAGCTGTCGATGAGCCAATCTCCCGACCAGTTGCGTGAGAAGCGCGTTGAATTGATTCTCCAGCAGCTGGAGGACATTCCACCGTCGCTTCCGCCCGCCGCGCCGGATGCGGTGGCAAAGCTGCTTGCGAGCTGCAATCTTCAGCAGCCAAAGCAGGTGGAAATCGCCGTCGGCGCGTACAGCGCCTTCGCGAGCTTCCGCAGCGACTTTTGGAAGCATTCGATCGCCGTCGGCTGCTGTGCGCAGCTTCTGGCCGAGCAGATGACGGGGACCTGGGGGAAGGACAGCGAGGTCGAGCCCTCCGAAGCGTTCGTCTGCGGACTCCTGCACGACATCGGAAAGCCTGTCCTCGAAAGGGTGCTTCCCAAGAGCTTCACGCGCGCAGTTGAAGCGGCCGAGATGCTCCGCGGCAACATCGCGGACGTCGAGCGCACCGTCATCGGCCTCGATCACATGATCGCCGGCAAACGATTGGCGGAGCGCTGGGAGCTGCCGGCGAATCTGCGCGACTGCATCTGGCTTCATGGGCAAGCCCCCGCGGCATTGCCCGCAACCGTGAGCCGGCCGCGGCTGGTCAATCTCGTGACGCTGTCGGATCTGCTCGTCCGCGAGCAGCATCTCGGCTACAGCGGCAACTATCTTTTCACGATCCCACGTCAAACGCTGATCGACGCCGTCGGCGTGACTGCCGAGCAGGTCGATGCGGTGATGGCGCAGCTCGTCGAGCAGGTCGAGCGGGTCGCCTCCGCGCTGGGGATCGGACAGGCGACCACCAATCAGCTTTATCAGGGCGCGATCTCGCAGGCGAACAAGGAGCTTGATCGCGTTCAGCTCGAGCTCCAGGTGAAGAACCGTCGGCTGGCGATCCGCGCGAAGTTCTTCGAAGCGCTGGCCGGGTTTCAGGGCGAGATGCGACCGGATGCGCCGCCGCAGAGCGTGCTGCGGGCGATCGGTCAGACAGCGATCAGCACTCTGGATGTCACAAGCGCCGCGGCGTTCTCACTGATTCCGGGACAGAACTTCGCCGAAGTGCTGTTGTTCGACGAGCATGGCGATGTCTTCGAGAACAGCCTGATCGACTGCCCGCAGCGGCCCAACACTCCCGCCATCGGCGAGGGGCCGGTCCTCGCGGCGGGGAACGAGCTGGAGTGGCTCATCAGCAACATCTCGCCGCGACTCGCGCACGATCAGCGCTTCTGGATTTGCCTGGAAGCCGACGGCGCGTGCATCGGCGGCGTCGTCTGGGGAGGCGTGCCGGGGGAGGGCGTGCGCCTGGGCGCGCATGTGCAGGAATTGACCGCGATCACTTCCGGCTGGGGCCTGGCGCTGCGCACCGCGCAGATCCGCGAAGAGGCTCGCACGCTTGCCGAGCAACTCGCCGAATCCAATCGAAAGCTCCAAAGCGCCCAGGCGGAAATCCTCCGCAGCCGGATGATGATCACCGTCGGCGAAATGGCCGCCGGCGCAGCGCATGAGATGAACAATCCGCTGGCGGTAATTTCCGGGCGGTCACAGTTGCTGGCCCAGCAATTGTCGGACCCGAAAGAGCGTGCGGCGGCTCACTTAATTCACGAGCAATCACACAGGCTCACTGACATCATCACTGAGCTGATGGACTTCGCCAAACCAGTGCCGCCAAGCCCGGTCGAAGTGGACCTTGCCGATTTAATCGAGCAGGCCCTTCACGACGCGAAGATGCAGGCCGATACGGTCGATAGGACCGTCGAGGTGACGATCGGCGATGTGCCGAATGTCATCGTGGATCGTGATCAGGTGATGGCGGCGATGATGGAACTGTTCGACAACGCCTTCCATGCAACTGATGACAAGGGCCACATCACGGTGAACGCGGCGTTCGACCCGTTCAGCCGGAAGGTGGCCGTCACGATCAGCGACAATGGATGTGGAATGGACGACAAGACGCTCAAGCGTGCGTTCGATCCGTTCTTCAGCATGCGGCCCGCGGGAAGACGGCGCGGAATGGGATTGCCCAAGGCGCTGCGATGGGTCGAAGCGAGTGGCGGATCGATCCGCCTCGAGAGCCGCCCGGGCCAGGGAACCCGGAGCCTCGTCCTGCTCCCCGCGGCACAGCCGTCGGCGACGCAGGCGAAAAAGGCGCCACGGAAGGCCGCTCAATAGTTGTACGAGTGGGTGATCTGTTGGCGCAGGACAGATGAATCGTCCGGCGCGAGGCTTGGAGAGGGAGAGAAAATGGCTCCGGTAGTGAAGCAGGCAGCCGCCAGCAAAATCAAGACGCCGCGAATTCTCGTCGTGGACGACGAGCCGACGCTCATCGAGCTGGTCGGCGACGTGGTCACCGGGCAGATTCCCTGCAAGGTGATCTCCGCCCAGTCGATCGCCGAGGCGAAGAAAGTCCTCGCGACTACGACAATCGAGTTACTCGTTGCGGACGTCAACCTTCCCGACGGCGACGGCACCGCCCTTGTCGCCGCACTCAAGCAGCAACAGCCGCAGGCCAACGCCATCGTCATCACCGGCGCTCCTAGCGTCGACGGCGCGATCAGCGCCATCCGCGAGGGGGCGGTCGATTTCCTGCCCAAGCCTTTCACCGCCGACAACCTGGTCGACCGCGTCAACAAGGCGCTCGCCTCACAGGCGATCATGGCCAAGAAAGAAAAGCGCCTCGACAAGCTGCGGGATGCCGTCAAGCGCCTCAACGAAGCGCGACGCCTCGTCAGCAAGAAGGTCGACCTGCTCTGCAACGATCTGATCACCGCGTACGGCGAGTTGTCCAAGCAGCTCGACGTCGTCCGCACGCAGGAGGGCTTCCGCAAGCTCCTCGGCGAAGCCAAGGACCTTGAGCAGTTGCTCTGCCACGCGATGGACTGGCTGCTGCGTCAGCTTGGCTATTCGAACGTCGCGATCTGGCTGACCGGTGATGACGGCGAGTATCAGCTCGGCGCCTACATGAAGTACACCATCGCCGGCGAGCCCGCTTTTACCGAGGCGATGAAGTCCGGCGCCGTCAAGCTGGTCAATCAAGACGGCTTTCTGCACCTCACCGCCGACGAGGCCCGCGACAAGCTCTCCGCCGCGGAACTGAAGTTCATGTCCGGGCAGTCGGTGCTCGGCGTGACCGCGACCTACCTGGGCGAGCCGCTCGCCGCCATCGTCCTCTTCCGCGACGGCAAGACGCCGTTCACCGATGACGATGCCCAGGCGCTCAAGGCGATCAGCCCGATCTTCGCGACCGCGCTCGCCGGCACCGTGCACGATGAGGAATCATCCGAAGACGACGACGGCGGCGGATCGCTGCTCGACGGCGACGTTGACGACGATTCCGATCAGCCCAAGAAGAAAAAGAAGCAACCCAAGAACGACGCCGACTGGTGGAAGCGCGGCGAAGCGCCGCCGTTCTGATCCACGGGTGGCTGATCCGGCTGTTCGCTGCACTCACAGGCCGGCGTGCGGGCTGGATCGAGGCGCCGTGATCAGTGCCGACGACGCGCGAGACTCAACCCTGCGAGCAGCGGCAGCATCAGCGCCGTCGCCGGCTCGGGGATCGAGTCGACGGTGATGTTGTCGAACAACGCGAAGCTCAGCGGGGGATTGTCCGAGCCGTTGGCGGTGGGATCGGAGTAGCCGAACGTCAGCTTGCCGTTGGAGATGAAGCCGCCGTTTTCCGTGCCGATGCGCAGGCCGTCGATGCTCCACTGCATGGCGGGCGCGCCGCCGGTCCCGCCGTTGTCATCCACGATCAACTGCACCTGATGCCACGCCATGCCAAACGAGCCGGCGAAGCTGGTGCCGTTCTGCTGCGCCGGGCCGCCGTTGTTGGCGCCTTGCACGGGCATGTTCGAGACGTTCACGTTTCCGAACTGGCTGTAGTACGGGTCCAGTCCATTGCGTGCTCCCGCCGCGGTGCCGGCGGCGTACTCACCGCCTGCGGGAGCTTGAAGCGTCGAGCCTTTGTACAGGCGGTAATCGATGCCGCTGCCGTTCTCGCCATTAACGGCGGTCCAGCCGTTGATGCCAGTGTTGTTCACATGATTGTTGGTCGTTCCATCGCCACCGACGCCGGCGGTCAGGTAATTCGTCGAACCGGAGCCCCCGTCGGGGAACGGGCCGTTGACGTTGAGCCACGCGTCAAACTTCACAACGAAATCGCCGTTGTAGTTCGCGACGCTGTGCAGGGTGATCGCCTCGGCGGCGTTGGGGGCGGAGAAGTTGGCGTCGAGTCGCAGCCCGCGCGTCGAGCCGTCGCCGGAGTGCGGCGCGCTGGGAATTCCCATCACGCTGTAGTCGTAGGCATAGGTTGCGAAGCTGCTGGTCGCATCCGAGGTGACCGCTGCGTAGTTCGCGGACGATGCGGCGGTGTTCAAGTTGTCCGAAAACAACGGCGCGCCCAGGCACGCCTGCGAGAGCACCAGACCGGTCGCCAACGCCGCGAAGGCGTAGAACTTGTGCATTGACCTTCCCTCCGAACAAATGAAATGACCCAAAGCCCCGACGCCCTGAAATCGCGTGAGCTGAGCAACATATTCATCATGCAACGAGCTACGCATGTGTCAAGCGAAATTATGAAAGAAACGATCTGGTACTCCCGCGATTCGTATTGATATTGTGATTGCCGTCACCCATGCCCGCCGATAGCATTTGTGCGTGCGGATTGTTCTGCTGTGACCGAGATTGGGAGCACAAATTTGGTTGAACCTATAGAATTGATCCGGGCATTGCCGCTCAACTGACGTAAGCCTGCTTAGACGGGAAACGGAGGCTGGGTAAAACCGAAGTTCGCTTCGTGGCTCTGACCCACCCTTGAAGAAGGGTTCGATCAAACCGCTCCCACACGCCATAAGTGGATCTGTCCGTATCGAACGCCCATCACCAAAAGTGACGGGCGTTTTATTTTGCGCGGAGCTGAAACAGGCGGATGGGCGTCGGGCGGATCGAGACTTTCCAGCACAGTGGGATCCGAAGCTTGGAATTCACGTGACTTGAAGTCGCGGCC
>JADMIO011270890.1_pt1 | contig 57211 bp, 44 predicted proteins | sample 8958161 | NCBI WGS metagenome assembly JADMIO01 (sample SAMN16585339, study PRJNA669376) | soil metagenome | isolation source: Crop rotation soil | place: USA: Cullars Rotation, Alabama | collected 2011 | reverse complement strand
GCCGCGACTTCAAGTCACGTGAATTCCAAGCTTCGGATCCCACTGTGCTGGAAAGGCCGCTCGACCAGCTCGGGCGCGTCGAAATCTACCGCGGTATCTCGCCGCTGGCGCTCTCGGGCTCGGCGCTTGCCGGTGCGATCAATCTCGTGAGCCGCGAGCCCGACGCCGTCCCGCGCTTTTCGCTGCTCGCGGGCGGCGGCTCGTTCGGTACCCGCAAGGTGAGTACAGCGGGCTCGGCGGCGCGCGGCGCGCTCTCGGGACTGCTGTCGGCGACGTATCTCGGCAGCGAGGGCGACTTCGAGTTCGAGGACGACAACGGGACGCTCCAGAACGAGGACGACGACCGCCGCACGACCCGCAAGAACAACGCGTTCGACTCGGGCGAGATGCTCGGGAAGCTGCGCTGGGCGCTGCCCGGCGGCGGCGCCGTCACGGGGCTGACCGAGCTCTTTCTGAACCGTCAGGGCGTCCCCGGCATCGGCGCGTTCCAGGCCGACGATGCCTCGCTGCGCGACCTCCGGAGCCTCAGCTACGTGCGCGTCGAGCGGCCGCGCCTCGCGGGGACGCCGATCGACCTCGCCACGACGGGCTCGTTCGTCTACGAGCGCGAGCGCTTTCGCGACGTCCAGGGCGAGATCGGCGTCGGCAACGTCGCGACCGACAATCGCACCTACAGCGGCGCCCTCGACAACGTGCTCGGGACGCAGCTCGGCCGCCACGCGCTCGAAGGCCGTCTGGACCTGAGCGGTCAGGTCTTCGCGCCGGCAGACACCCTGGCGGCCGACTCGAACGGACCCGACCAGAGCCGCATCCGCTTCGATCTCGCGGCCGGCGACACGATGGGCTTCTTCGCCGACCGCCTGCTCGTTCAGCCGAGCATCCGCTGGGAGCATCTCCACGACGACTTCACGGGCGAGGTCGAGGCCGGCGGGCAGATCACGCGCGCGAGCCGGGACACGTCGCGCGACCTCGTGACGCCGCGCCTCGGCGCGCGCGTCGACGCGCTTCCTGGCCTCGTGCTGAAGGCGAACGTCGCGCGCGCCGAGCGGGCGCCGAACTTCACCGAGCTCTTCGGGAACCGCGGCTCGATCCTCGGCAATCCCGAGCTCGATCCCGAGCGTGGCGTGAACGCGGATCTCGGCTTCGTGGCGACGCGCGAGCGGCTCGGGTGGCTGCAACGCATGCGACTGGAAGCGGTCGGCTTCGTCTCCGTCGTCGACGACCTGATCGTGCTCGTGCAGAACTCGCAGCGCACCTCGATCTACCGGAACGTCGATCGCGCGCGCACGGTCGGGGCCGAGTTCGCGGCCGGGGTCGATCTCCGCGAGCACGTGCGGCTCGCGGTCAACTACACGTACCAGGACGCGCGCGACCAGAGCGGCATCCCGGCGCGCGACGGCAACCAGCTGCCCGGACGGCCGCGCCACGATCTCTACCACCGCGCCGAGTATCGCCGGCCCGAGGGGCGCTTCTTCTACGAGCTGAGCTTCATCGCCGAGAACTTCCTCGATCAGGCGAACTTTCTCCTGGTGAACGCGCGCGCGACGCACACGCTCGGCATCGAGGCGGACGTCGCGGCGATCGGCCGACGGTTCGATTCGGCCCCGCTCGCACGGACGCCGCTCGTCGCGACCTTCGAGGTGCGGAACGTCACCGACAACCAAGTCGAGGACGTCGCCGGCTATCCGCTCCCCGGGCGGGCGTTCTTCGGCAGCGTGCGCTGGAGCTGGGAAGGGGAGGCGCCGCGTGGATGAGCGCCGCCGCGGCCTCGCCGCCGCCCTGCTCGCGCTCGGCATCGCCGGGTGCAGCTCGGGCGGGGTCGAGACGCGCGGGACCGGCGAGGCGCCGTCGCTCTCCGGGACGAGCGCGTTCGTCGTCACGACCGACTTCGGGACGGGCTCCTTCGCGGTCTTTCCCGTGCTGCAGCCCGATGCCGTCGCGCGGAACGTCGAGCGCATCCACAGCGACGCGGTGGCGCGTGTCCACGACGGTCTCGTCTACGTCGTGAACCGGCTCGGCGGCGACAACGTGCAGGCGATCGATCCCGCGACCGGCTTCGCGACGCGCTGGCAGTGCTCGGTCGGCAACGGCAGCAACCCGCACGACATCGCCTTCGCGGCGCCCGACAAGGCCTACGTCACGCGCTACGAGCGCGCCGAGATCCTGATCGTCGATCCCGCGACCGGCGCCGACTGCGACGGCTTCGAGCGCGGGACGATCGACCTGCGCTCGCTCGCCGACGGCGACGGCCTTCCCGAGATGGACCAGGCCGTCGTGATCGACGGCCGGCTCTTCGTGACGCTCCAGCGCCTCGACCGCCGGAACTTCTTCCGCCCGAGCGACGCGAGCCTGATCGCGGTGATCGACGTCGCGACGGACACCGTCGTCGGCACGATTCCGCTCACGGGCACGAACCCCTTCGCCGAGTCGGCCGGGCTGGTTCCGGATCCCGAGACCGGCACGCTGCTGCTCGCGGAGGTCGGCGAGTTCGCGCGCATCGACGACGGCGGCATCGAGCGCGTCGATCCGGCGACGCTGACGGCGGGCGGGTTCTTCGTCACCGAGCAGGACCTCGGCGGCAACATCACCGACGTCGTGGTCATCGACGCGCGGCACGCCTATGCGATCGTGCTCGACCAGGTGGCGCGGAGCCGGCTCGTGCGCTTCGACCCGACCGCGCGCCAGGTGACGGCGACGCTCGTCGAGGCCGACGACTTCCTGGTCGACATCGACCTCGGTCCCGACGGCGCGACGCTCTATCTCACCGACCGGACGCTCCGCCGGCCGGGGATTCGGCGCTTCGCGATCGCGGACGACACGGAGATCCAGCCGTCGCCGATCGACACCGGGCTCGCGCCGTTCGACGTGGTCTTCGTGGAGGGCCCATGAGGGGGCGCACGTTCGCGATCGTGGTGACCGTGACGCTCGTGATGGGCCTCGCGAGCGGCAACGCCGCGGCGGCGTCCGATCCGGTGCTGAAGTGCCGGCAAGCGGTGATGCGCGGCGCCGCCAAGCTCGCCGATGGCCGCCTGGCCGCGCTCCGGAAGTGCGAGGACCAGAAGCGGACGGGCAAGCTTCCTGCGTCGGCCGTCTGCATCAGCGAGCCGACGGTCGCCGCGGCGCTCGCCAAGGCCAGGACGAAGCTCGCGACGAGCGTCGCCCGCGCGTGCGGCGGTCCGGACAAGAGCTGTGGTGGTGCCGACGACGTGACTCTCGCGGCGATCGCGTGGCCGGGAGCGTGTCCGGAGCTCGAGGGCAGCGGCTGTGCAGCACCGCTCGCGAGCTGCGCGGACCTGCCGGCGTGCGTCGCCTGCCTCGCCGATGCCGCGGTCGCGCGCGGCCTCGCGCTCGTGTACGCGCCGTTCGTCACGGCCGATCCCAAAACCGAGAAGGCGATTGTCCGCTGCCAGCGCGCGATCGGCACCGCGGCGGCGGGCCTCGCCGACAAGCGGCTCGCCATCCATGCGCGTTGCCTCGAGCAGCGGCTCGCCGGCAAGCACGGCAACGCGTGTCCGGTGCCCGGCGACGGCAATTCGACCGCGGCGTTCGCGACCGCGCGCGCGAAGGCCGAAGCCGCCGTGTGCAAGGCGTGCGGCGGCGCCGACAAGCGCTGCGGCGGCATCGACGATCTCGCGCTCGCCGTCGTCGGCGTTGCGCCGGCCTGTCCGGGTGTCGGCGCCTGCGGCGGACCGGTTGCGAGTCTCGGCGATCTCGTCGCGTGCATCGACTGCACGGCGGCGGTGCGCGGAACGTGCGCCCTCGCCGGCGCGCTCCCCGGCATCGCGGAGTATCCGGCTGGCTGTGCCGACGTGCCGCCGACGCCGACGCCGACGATCACACCGACGCCGACGCTCACCGCGATCGCGACGCCGACGCTCACCGTCACGCCGACGCCGACGCCGCCCCCGGTTTTCTGCCCGGCGGCGGGGACCGGCACCGTCACCACCGCGATCACGGTCGCGCTCGACACGGCGACGCCGGTCGGCAGCGTCGAGCTCCGGCTCGCGTATCTGCCCGATCGTGTCCGTCTCCCCGGGGTGCAGGACGAGGCCGCGGTGCGCGCGCGCGTCGAGGACCTCACGGGGGGCGAGCTCTTCGGTAAGGGCGCGCCCAACAATCAGGACGGCGACGGCGACCGCGAGCCCGACCGCCTGCGCCTCACGGTCGTCGCGCCGAACGGCGTCGCGGGCGCGATCCTGCGGGTGACGTTCGATCGCTGTGACGGGGCCGCGCTCGCGACGACCGGCGATTTCGCGTGCACGCTCTTGAGCGCCGCGAAGGACGTGAACGCGGTGAACATTCCGGGCGTGATCTGCGCGCTTTCTCTGGCGCACGCGCCATGACGAGGTCGACGACGATGATCCGATGGACAGTGGTGATGCTTCTGATCGTGGCCACCGGCGCGGTGCCGGCGCGCGCCGGCGCCGTCTGCGCCGACGCGGACGGCAGCGGCTCCGTCACCGTGGCCGACGGCGTCCAGGCGCTCCGCGCCGCCGCCGACCTCGCGAGCGTGTGTACGCTCGCGACCTGCGACGTCGACGGCGACGGGGTCCTCGAGGTCGTGGATGGCGTCGGGGTGCTTCGCGCCGCGGCGAGTCTACCCGTGAGTCTCGCGTGTCCGGGCGCGGGTCCCGCCTGTGAAGCGGCGACGGCGACGGTGACGCTCGCGACGCCCGAGCCGATCGGGGCGGCGACGCTGACGCTCGCGTATCCGGCGGCGTCCGTGACGGTGCCGGGCAGCGGCGATGCGGCGGCGGCACGCGTGACCGTTCTGACCTCGACGGCACTCCTCCAGGGCGGCTCGCCCAACGACCGCGACGATCGCGTCGAGTTCGGGCTCGTGACCTTCGACGGCGTCGCGAGCGGTCCACTGCTGGCCGTGCGCTTCGATTGCCTCGCCGCAGCGCCCGCCGCGTCCGCGTTCGGGTGTGCGCTCGCCGACGTCTTCGCGACGGACGGCGTGACGGAGATCGCGGGCGCGACGTGCACGGTGGAGATCTCTACGGAGTAGCGAGGCGTGAGGGATTCGCTCACGATCTCCGGTCGGGGCCTCAGGCCGGTCGCGGCGCTCGCGGTCTCGCTCGCGTGCCATGCGTCGGCGCTGCTGCTCCTGTCGCGCGGCTGGTCGTGGCGGGGGCACGAGCGTCCGCCGATCGTCGTGACGATGCTCGAGCGCGGCGCGGAGGGCGGCGCGGGCGGCGGTGACGAGCGTGCCGCCGCTCCCCCGGGGCCGGCCGCCGCGCCGGCACCCCCGCCGGCCGTGCCGCTCGCGCCGCCGCCGCTGCCGAAGCCGCGCGTGGTCGCCGCGCGAGCGCAGCCGGCGCGTGCCGTCGCGCCGCGCGCGACGCGGCCACCCGCGCCAGCCGTGCCCGCGGCGCGCGACGCTGCCGCGCCCACCGTCGCCACCGCGGCCGACGGTGCCGGTGCGGGCGGTGGCAGCGGCGCGGCGGCAGGAGCGGGCAGCGGCGCGGGCGACCGCGGTCACGGGACCGGCACGGGTAGCGGCGGTGACGGGGCGGGTGACGGGCTCCGCGCGTATTGCCGCGCGTGTCCCGCGCCCGACTATCCGAGCCGGGCGCGGCGCCAGGGGTGGCAAGGGACCGTCGACGTCGAGCTCCGCATCGCCGCCGATGGCGGCGTGGAGACGGCACACGTCGGGACGTCGTCGGGCTATCCGGCGCTCGACGACGCCGCGCTCGCGAGCGCGCGCCGGAGCCGCTTTGCGCTCCCTGCCGACGGCCGAGGGCTCGGCGGCCGGCTCCGCTACCGCTTCGTCCTCGACGAGACCGCGGCGCGCCGCTAACACTCCGCACCGCCATGGACGCCGCCATCCGCGAGCGCCGCTCGCGCCGTGCTCTCCGGATCGCGCCGTTCGCGTGCATGCTGCTGGCGCTCGCCGCGACGGCGCACGCCTCCGCTCCGACGCCCGCGGCGCGACCGGCGCGCATCGTGTCGCTCGCCCCGTCGGTCACCGAGACGCTCTTCGCGCTCGGTGTCGGCGATCGCGTCGTCGCGGTGTCCGACTACTGCGACTATCCGCCCGAGGCGACGCGTCTCCCGCGTGTCGGATCGTTCAACGCGCCGAGCGTCGAGACCGTCCTCGGCCAGCGACCGGACGTCGTGATCGGGCTCCCGACGCCCGGCAACCACGAGCACGTGCTCGCGATGCGCCGGCTCGGCCTGCGGGTCGAGATCGTCGATCCCGAGAAGCTCGCCGATCTCCCGCTCGTCACGCGCCGGATCGCGGCCGTCGCCGGTGTGCCGGAGGCCGGCGAGCGCCTCGTCGCGGCGATGGCAGGCCAGATGGACGCGGTGCGAACGCGCGTCGCGGGCGCGCCGAAGCCGCGGACCTTGATGCTGGTCGGTCAAGATCCGCTGATCGCGGTCGGGCCGGAGAGCTTCCTCGGCGAGATGTTGGTCGCGGCGGGCGCCGCGAACGTGGCGCCCGCGGGCGAGGCGTGGCCGCGCCTCAACGTCGAGGTCGTGATCGCGGCCGATCCCGAGGTGATCGTCGACTGCAGCATGGGCACCGAGGCGGGGAGAGCGACGATGGCCTACTGGACCCGGTTCCCGTCACTCACGGCCGTGAAGAACGAGCGCGTGCTGCCGTTCCGCTCGCTTGTGGCGCTCCGGCCCGGCCCGCGCCTTCCGGCCGCCTTCGAGGAGCTCGCCCGCCTGCTGCACCCCGAACGATGGCGCTGACGCATCTCACTTGGGCGCGCCTCGTGCGCGTGAACGCCGTGCTCGCGTTGCTGCTGCTCGCCAGCGTCGTCGGGGCCGCGGCGATCGGCCCGGTCGCGATCGATTGGCGCCGCGTGTTCGACACCGGCGCCGCGGTCAATCCGGACGCCGTCATCCTCTTCCGCGCCCGCATTCCGCGCGTGCTGCTGGCGGCGATCGTCGGCGGCGCGCTCGCCGTCGCGGGTGCGGCGCTGCAAGCCCTCCTGCGGAATCCCCTCGCCGAGCCGCACATCGTCGGGATCTCGAGCGGCGCCGCGCTCGCCGCCGTGCTGGCGCTCGTGACGCTGCCGATCGTGCAGGGGCAGACGCTGGTCGCGCCGATCGCCGCCTTCGCCGGGGCGCTCGTCAGCATGTGGATCGTCGTCCGCCTCGCATTCGTCGGCGAGCGCGTCGAGCCGACGACGCTCTTGCTGATCGGCGTCATCTACAACGCCTTCAGCGGCGCACTGCTCATGTTCATCAACAGCATCGTCGATCTCTACCAGGCGCAGGGCGTGCTGTTCTGGCTGATGGGGCACGTCGGGACGCGCGAATATTCGCTGCTGGCGGCGCTGGCGTGCTACAGCCTCGCGGGACTCAGCCTGCTCTTCTGGCACGCGCGCGATCTCGATTGTCTGAGCCTCGGCGACGAGCGGGCCGCCGAGCTCGGTGTGGAGGTGGAGCGCGTGCGGCGCATGATCTTCGTCGCGGCGGCGCTGCTCGTCGGCGCGGTCGTTTCGGTGAGCGGGCTCATCGGCTTCGTCGGCCTCGTCGTGCCGCACCTGATGCGGCTCGTCATCGGCTCCGACCATCGCCTGCTCCTGCCGGCGTCGTATCTCGCGGGAGCGATCTTCCTCGTGTGGGCCGACACGGTCGCGCGCACCGTCCTCGGCGCGACCGAGATCCCGGTCGGCGTGGTGACGGCGCTCGTCGGCGCGCCGGTCTTCGCGTATCTGCTGCGCCGCGAGCGCCGGGCGGTGGAGTCGTGAGCACGCCGCCGACGGGTGCGACCGGCGGCGCCGGCCCGGTGCCCCAGGACGAGCACGCCGCGCTACGGGCGACGGGGCTCGGATTCGCCTACGGCTCGCGCCCGGTGCTGCACGACGTCGGCCTCACCGTGGCGCGCGGCGCGATGGTGGCGCTCGCGGGACCGAACGGCTCCGGCAAGTCGACGCTGCTGGCGCTGCTCGCCGGCACCCGTCGCCCCGCGTCCGGCGCCGTCGAGGTGCTCGGCCGGCCGCTCGCGAGCTACGAGCGCCGCGAGCTCGCCCGCCTCGTCGCGGTCGTGCCGCAGGACACCAGCGTGACCTTTCCGTACACCGTCGCCGAGATGGTGCTGATGGGCCGCGCGCCGTACCGGCCGCGGCTCGGGCTCGAGGGCCCGCGCGACGTCGCCGTCGTCGAGCGCGTGATGGCCGAGACGGGTGTCCTCGACCTCGCGCACCGCCGCATCACCGAGGTCTCGGGGGGCGAGCGCCAGCGCGTGATCGTTGCGCGCGCCCTCGCGCAGGAGCCGGCGATCCTCCTCCTCGACGAGCCGACGACGCACCTCGACCTCCGGCACGCCGCCGAGATCCTCGACTTGGTGGCCGTGGTGAACCGCACCCGTGGCGTCACCGTCGTCGCGGTCCTGCACGACCTGACGAGCGCCGCCGTCTATTTCGAGCGCGTCGTCTTCATGCGTGACGGGTCACTCGTCGCCGACGGCTCGCCGAGCGACACGATCACGGTCGAGACGATTCGGCGCGTCTTCGACACCGAGGTGCGGGTCGATACCGACGCCGAGGGTGTCCCCGCCATCCGCCCACGCCAGCGACGCTGAGTGGCTGCGACGATGGCCGCGCGAGTGGTGAGATCTCAGCCGCGCGCGGCCGTCACCACCGTCGCCACGGCGCGCTCGATCGCGAGCGCGTCCGTGTTGATCACGAGGTCGTAGAGGTTCGGCGTCTCCTCGCGGACGTCGTAGAAGCGCTCGAGGTACTTCTGGCGCTGGCGATCGGACTCGGCGATCGTCTTCGCGTACTCGTCCTCGCTGATGAGCTTGTTCGGGAGCCAGAGCCGCGCGACCCGCGTCTTCAGCGAGGCCGTCACATGCACGCGCAGGACGTCGCTGGTGCCTGCGAGTGCCATTGACGCCGCGTGCGCCACGATCACCGCGGAGCCGCGGGCCGCGATCTCGACGATCGCGTCCTGGATCAGGCGGCGGAGCCTCTCGTGCGGCGGCCTCGCCGAGGCCGACACGTGGTCTTCGTAGCGCCGACGGTCGCGCGGCGTGAAGTAGCTCGCGACCTCCTCGGGCGTCGCGAAGAGCGCTTCGGTGAGGCGGGTGAGCAACGTCTTGTGATGCTCGGCTTCGCCGACGATCGCGGGGTCGAGCCCGGCGTGATCGGCCGCGAGCGTGATCACCTCGTCGTCGACGTAGCGGAAGCCGAGACGGGCGGCGACTAGCTCTCCGATCGCCTCCCCGCCGGCCGCCGTGACTTGAGAGACACACACGACACGGTATTGCATCGCACCTCCATGACGGAGGGGCGGTCCCCCTCCGCTCAGCGGAGCAGGATCGCCGACGCGTGTTGACGGCAGTCGCGCCCGGGGTGACGACTGTGTTACACGCAGCCTCGGGGAGGGGCGGCGCATGGCGGAGATTCCGGCGGCCCGGGTGACGCAGCTCATCTGGATCGGGTTGGTGGTCGCGGCGTGCGGCTTCGCGTACTCGTCGTGCACGACGTACGTCGCGCCGAACGAGGTCGGCATCCTCGAGAGCCGGCTCATCGGGCCGACCGGCATCCGGCCCGAGATCTATCCGGGCGGACGGCTCTACTTCCTGCTGGTCGGGCAGGGCATGCACCGCTTCCCGACCGACCTCCAGGTGCTCGAGCTCTCGAGCTACCGGGACGAGTCGAGCGCGCGGAACGCCCGTATCGAGCCGCCCGTCGAGGTCAACACCTCCGACGGCTCGAAGGTGGTCCTCGACGTCACGGTGCTCTACCGCATCGAGGATCCGTTCGCGGTGATGCAGCAGGCCGGCTCGGGTCGGCTCTTCGAGACGACCGCCGTCATTCCGAAGACGATCGCGGCGCTCAAGAAGAACCTCGGCGAGATGGTGGCCGAGGACTTCTACAACGTGAAGGTGCGCGCCCAGCGCGGCGAGAAGGCGCTCGCGCAGGTGCACGGCGAGCTCAAGGAAAAAGGCATCGCCATCGATCACGTGCTGATGCGGCAGTACTACTACAACCAGGACTACCAGCAGCAGATCGAGGAGAAGAAGGTCCAGGACCAGCTCAAGTTCACGCGCGCCTCCGAGGCGGAGGCCGCCAAGGAGCTCGCGAAGAAGCAGGAGATCGAGGCGACCGGGCGGGCGAAGGTGGAGCTCGAGACCCAGCGCGGCACCGCCGAAACCACGAAGATCCAGGCCGAGGCCGACGCGTATCGCCGGAAGCGCGTCGCCGATGCCGACCTGCTGGTCCAGCTCGCGAACGCCCAAGGGACCGAGCTCGAGAACCTCGCCTACCAGGGCGGCGGCTCCGAGAACCTCGTCGGCATGCGCATGGCGGAGGTGCTGGAGGGTCTCGACACCGTGCTGGTGCCGGCGGGCGGCAAGGCGGGCATGAATCCTCTCGATCTCAACAAGGCGCTCGAGCTCTTCGACGTCGCGGCCGAGGTGAAGCCGTGACGGCCCGCGCGCTCCGGAGCCTCGTCCTGGTGCTCGCCGCCGTCGCCGCGAGCGGGTGTTACCGCTCGACCGGCAGCACCGAGGTCGGGATCAAGATCGGCAAGATCTTCGGCGCCGACGAGGTGGTGGCGCCGGGGCGGACCGTGCTCGTCTTCCCCGTCATCCACGACTGGTACGTCTTCGATACCAAGACCCAGACCGTCGAGATGAAGGACAGCGGCAACGCTCGCGAGGAGGACGCGCTCGACTTCAAGACCCGCGATGGGAACGACATCAGCGTCGACGTGACGGTGCTCTACCACGTCGATCCCGCGAAGGCGCCGCACGTGTTGCGGCACGTGGCGCGCGACGTCGACGAGATGCGGACCGTGTTGGTGCGCCCGCTCGCGCGCTCGATCCCGCGCGACTCCCTGAACGAGCTCTCGTCGGAGGAATTCTACGACTCCGACCTGCGAGCCGCGAAAGAGGATCAGGCCCTCGCGAACTTGAAGAAGGCGCTCGAGCCCTACGGCCTCGTCTGCGAGCGCGTCGTGCTCGGCAACTATCGCTTCCACAAGAACTACCAGGGCGCGATCGACCAGAAGAAGGTCGCCGATCAGACCGTCAACAAGAACCGTTCGGGGGCCGAGGCCGCGATCAAGGAATGGGAGCGCGAGCTCGAGACCACGAAGGGCGTGGTCGGGCAGCTGCTCGCGACCGAGCGCGGCAAGGCGCAGCAGGTGAAGCTCCAGACCGATGCCTACTTCGAGGCCAAGAAGCTCGAGGCCGACGCCATTCTCTCCGAGAAGACGGCGCGCGCGCAGGGCATCACCAAGATGAAGGAGGCGATGTCCGGCGCCGGCGGCCGCACCATGGTGAAGCTCCGCATCGCCGACGCCTTGAAGGGGAAGCGGATCGTGCTGTTCCCGACGTCGGACTCGGCGATCAACCTGCAGCAGACCGACGTGAACCGCTTCCTCGAGTCGGCGGGCCTCGGCCGTGCCGGCGCGGCGCCGTGACGCGCGTCGTCACGGAACCGTAACGAAATTTCGTCTTTGCGGTCGGTCCGCGCTCGGGTAAAGCAGGGGACCATGTCGGCTGCCGAAGATCGCCTCTGCCTCGGACGGATGCAGAACCCCGTCCGCGGATTTCTGCACGGGTCGGCGGCCGTGCTGTCGTTGATCGGCGCGGCGGTGCTCTGGCGTGCCGGGGACAACGATCTCGGGATGCGGATCGCCCTTGCGATGTTCGCCGCGAGCTTGGTCGGGCTCTACACCGTGAGCAGCCTCTATCACTCGTATCCGTGGCAGGCGGTCTGGAAGCGGCGGATGCAGCGCCTCGATCACTCGATGATCTATTTGGTCGTCGCCGGTACCTACACGCCGCTGGCCATGGTCGTCCTCGATGGGTGGCTGCTCACGGCGGCCCTCGTGCTCACCTGGGGCATCGCGCTCGCCGGCATCGCGCAGAAGGTCTTTTGGCCCCACGTCGCCGACTGGGTGTCGATCGCCATGCAGCTCGTGCAAGGTTGGCTCGCGCTGCCGTTCATGGGCGCCATCGCCCGGACGTTGCCTGCCGAGGCGCTGCTGCTGGTCGTCGCGGGAGGGCTCGTCTACACGATCGGGTCGATCCTGTTCGTGACGCGCCGCCCGCATCTCTGGCCGCGGGTGTTCTCGTACCACGAGGTCTTCCACGTCTGCGTGTGCGCCGGGAGCGCGCTGCACTACGCGGCGATCCTTCAGTACGTCGCTCGGTCGCCCGGCGGCTGACGGACACCAGTATCGGCTGACCCGGCCCGACGGGCTGTGTTAGGGTCCCGACGATGAAGCCGGTCCGTCGTCCCGTCCGCTACGACGACATTCTCGATGTCCCCGACACCAAGGTCGCGGAGATCATCGATGGCGAAATCTTCGTGTCACCGCGGCCGGCGTCGCCGCATGCCTACGCCTCGTCGGTCATCGGCAGGGACCTCGGGGGCGCGTTCCACCGCCCTCCCGGTGATGCGCGGGGCCCGGGCGGCTGGTGGTTGCTGGACGAGCCGGAGCTCCACTTTTACGACGACGTCCTCGTGCCGGACCAGGCGGGATGGCGCCGCGAACGCATGCCGTCCGTGCCGAACGTGGCGGCGTTCACGCTTGCGCCCGATTGGGTGTGCGAGGTCGTCTCCGCGAGCACCGGCCGGATCGATCGTGGCCGAAAGATGCGCATCTATGCGCGCGAGAGCGTCGCGCGTCTCTGGCTCGTCGATCCGCTTCTCCGGACCGTCGAGGTCTACGAGCTCCGCGACGGCGAATGGGTCGTAAAGACCGTGCACGGCGGCGACGCGCCCGCGCGCCTGCCGCCTTTCGAGGCCGTCGAGCTCGAGGTGGCTCAGTGGTGGCTCGAATGAACCCCGCGAACTACCTATAGGTTTGATTCCATGCCGGTCCCGGGCTACGGAAGTCGGGATCGTGTATTTCCACTTCGGCAACGTCCTGGTCTTCCTCCTTCTCGGACTGATCCTGGCGGGCATGATGCTCGGGCTCGGACGGCTGCTGCGTCCGGCCAACCCCGAGGAGCTGAAGCTCTCGAGTTACGAATGCGGCGAGCCGCCGACCGGGAGCGCCTGGATCAACTTCAACATCCGCTTCTATCTGGTGGCGCTGCTCTTCGTCGTCTTCGACGTCGAGCTCGCGTTCATGTACCCGGTCGTTTCCGTGTTCAAGAGCTGGGTCGCCGACGGACGCGGGCTCTATGCGCTCGCCGAGATCCTGGTCTTCATCGGCGTCCTCGCCGTCGGTCTCGTCTACGTGTGGGCGAAGGGCGACCTCGAGTGGGTGAAGCGCGTCCCGGCGGAATCGTTGCCGCCCGAAGTCCGGCGGGCCGCCTAGGAAGACTTTATGTCGCTCATGAATACGATGCCCGAGTTCCTCGTCACCACGAAGGTCGACGAGATGCTCAACTGGACCCGGAAATCGTCGCTTTGGTACATGCTCTTCGGTCTCGCGTGCTGCGCGATCGAGATGATGCAGACCGGCGGTCCGCGCGCCGACCTCGACCGCTTCGGCGCGGTGCCGCGCGCGACGCCGCGTCAGTCGGATCTGATGATCGTCGCCGGCACGCTGACCCTCAAGATGGCGCTCCGCACGAAGCTCCTCTACGAGCAAATGCCGGAGCCGCGGTACGTGATCTCGATGGGGAGCTGCTCCAACTGCGGCGGGCTCTTCCAGCTCGCGTATTCGGTCTGCGACGGCGTCGACAAGGTGATCCCGGTGGATGTCTACGTGCCGGGCTGTCCGCCCCGTCCGGAGTCGCTCACCGAAGGCATCCTGAAGCTGCAAGAAAAGATGTCGGACGAGCGCTGGCTCCGCCGTTCCGCGTTGCCGGCAGCGACACCGGCCTGAAGGACGCGCGCCGCTTGGACGCCGCCGCGATCCACGCCCGCTTGCGGGAGCGCTTTCCGAACGCCGTCGGTGAGCTGACCGGCAAGGGCCAGCCGGCGATCACGGTGGAACCGCACGACCTCGTCGCGGTCGCCACGTTCTCGAAGACGGACCCCGAGCTCGCTTTCGACTGTCTCTCGAATCAGAGCGGCGTCGACTATCCGAAGCGCGGGGAGATCGAGGTCGTCTGCCATCTGTTTTCGTACCGCCATCGGCACGCGATCGTGCTGAAGGTCCCCGTGCCGCGCGACGCCCCGACGTGTCCGACGCTCGCGAGCGTCTGGCGGACGGCGATTTGGCTCGAGCGGGAAATCTTCGACCTCCTCGGCGTCACGTTCGCCGGCCACCCCGACCTCCGCCGCATCCTGCTGCCCGAGGACTGGGTGGGGTTCCCCCTGCGCAAAGATTACGTCGAGCCCGCCGAGTACCACGGCATCACGACGACGCGCGACAACCTGCTCGATCCGAGCACGCCATGAGGGAGCCCGAGCTGGCGAGGGCGACATGTGGGTCGCTCGTGGCAGGGGGACGGGTATGAGCAGCCCGGGTGGCCTCGGTGGGATCGAGGTCGACGTGCTCCGCGACGGTTTCGCGACCGAGGAGATGACCCTCAACATGGGTCCGCAGCACCCGAGCACTCACGGCGTCCTGCGCTTCGTCGTGAAGGCGGACGGCGAGGTGATGACCGAGGCGATCCCCGACGTCGGCTACTTGCACCGCTCGATCGAGAAGATCGCGGAGAAGGTCGGCTACCACGGCTTCATGCCGTACACCGACCGCGTCGACTACGTCGCCGCGATGCCGTGCAACCAGGGATGGGCGATGGTCTGCGAGAAGCTCGCCGGCATCGAGGTGCCGCGCCGGGCCGAGTACTGCCGCGTCCTCGCGGTCGAGCTGAACCGCATCTCGAGCCACCTGATCGCGGTCGGCACGATGGGCATGGACATCGGCGCCTTCACGCCGTTCACCCACGCCCTCCGCGAGCGCGAGCACATCAACAATCTCATGGAGGAGCTCTGCGGCGCGCGCCTCACCTTCAGCTACATGCGGATCGGCGGCGTGGCGTGGGATCTGCCGCTCGGCTGGGGCGCGAAGGTCAAGGACTTCCTCGACCGCTTCGAGCCGCTGATCGACGAGTACAACGCGCTCATCTCGTTCAACAAGATCTACGTCGAGCGGCTCATCCACGTCGCGGTGGTCTCGGCCGCGGATGCGATCGACTACAACCTGACCGGCCCGAACCTACGCGGCTCCGGGGTGAAGTTCGACGTGCGGAAGGACCTGCCGTACTCGATCTATCCCGAGCTCGAGTTCGACGTGCCGGTCGGCACCGGCGAGCGCGGCACGCTCGGTGACTGCTTCGACCGCTACATGGTGCGCATCCGCGAGATGCAGGAGTCGTGCAGGATCCTGCGCCAGTGCATCGACGGCGTTCCCGAAGGGCCCGTGCTCGGGAAGGTGCCGCGCAAGTTCAAGCCGCCGGCCGGCGACGCTTACGTCCGCATCGAGGCCGCGCGCGGCGACATGGGCTGGTACTGCGTGAGCGACGGTACCGACTACCCCTACCGCGTGAAGATCCGGACGGGCTCGTTCGCGGCGATGAGCATCGTCGACAAGCTGAGCCGCGGCCTCATGCTCGCCGACCTGATCGCGGTGATCGCGAGCCTCGACGTCGTCGCGCCGGAAGTCGACCGGTGAGGTCGCAAACAGGGATGGACCGATAGGTGAAGGACCTCGTCGTCGCGCTGACCGGCAAGGGCGGCCTTCTCGCCTTCGCCCCCTACGAGATGGTCGCGATGGTCGCGATGCTGCTCTTTGGCGCCGTCGTCGTCTTCGGGTTCGTTCTGCCGGTTGCCGGCATCACGAGCTGGCTCGAGCGCCGGGTGTGGGCGCGCATCCAGTCGCGCATCGGGCCGAACCGGGTCGGGCCGCAGGGTTTCCTGCAGTGGCTCGCCGACGGCCTCAAGAACCTCCTGAAGGAAGACATCATCCCGACGGCGGCCGATCGCTGGCTCTTCGCCTTGGCGCCGTATCTCGTCGTGATGGGTTTCATCGCGACCTTCGCCGTGATCCCGTTCGGCCAGCACCTCGTCATCGCCGACCTCGACATCGGCATCCTCTACGTGACGGCCGTGACGGGGCTCGTCGTCGTCGGCGTGCTGATGGCGGGATGGGCCTCGAACAACAAGTGGTCGCTCCTCGGCGGCATCCGGTCGGCGGCGCAGATCGTGAGCTACGAGATCCCGGCCGGGCTCTCGATCTTCCCGGTCGTGCTGCTGACCGGGACGCTCAGCATGCAGGGCATCATCGCGCAGCAGGGTTGGCTTCCGTGGCAGTGGTTCCTCTTCCACGATCCGTTCACCTGCGCGGCCTTCTTCCTCTTCTTCGTGGCCGCCCTCGCGGAGGGGAACCGCACGCCCTTCGATCTGCCGGAGGCGGAGTCGGAGCTCGTCGCCGGCTTCTGCACCGAGTACAGCGGCATGCGTTACCTGCTCTTCTTCCTGGCGGAGTGGGGGAACCTCTACGTGATCGGCGCGATCGTCACGACGCTGTTCCTCGGCGGCTGGCAGGTGCCGCCCGTGACCGAGCAGCCCGTGATCCTCGCCGCGCTCCAGCTCGGCACCTTCTTCCTGAAGGCGTACTTCTTCGTGTTCGTCTCGATGTGGGTGCGCGCGACGCTGCCGCGTGTGCGCGTCGATCAGCTCATGACGCTCTGCTGGAAGTACATGGTGCCGATCGCGCTCGTGAACGTCGTCGGCGTCGCGGTGTGGATGGTGGTCGTGCCCGAGCCCGTCGGGCGCGTGGTCGCGATCGCGATGACGATGGGCGCGGTCGGGGTGACGGTGATGTTCTTCCGACGCGTCCGCTTCCACCTCCAGCGCGCCCGTCTCCGCGCGGAGGATTACTACTACAGCCCCATCATCTAGGGTTCGGAGCGGAGTGCATCCGCGCTCCGCCCATTCCTTTTCGCGTTCGCGACTACCCGTCCTTGTCCTGCAGTATCGTGTCGTCGTGGCGGAGGAACGGGGTCGGGTGGATCGTTTCCCAGCAGGCGCCGGTGCGGCTCTGGAGCTGAACCCTGACTGGCGCGGCGATGTCGCCCAGTGACGGCATCGCGAGCTGGCTCCCCTTGGCCTTCAGGATGATGCGGGCCTTCCCGTCGCCCCCCGCCTTGAGCGACGTCGAGAGAATGCCATCCGGATTGCCGGCGCGATTTTTGTACTTGAAGGACGTGGGAGCGCCGCGCCAGCACGGTTTCGTACCGCAGACGCCGCCGGCCGGCAGGCCGGCGCCCGTCGCGAGACCGCTCGCGTCGTAAACGCAGAGCGCGAGCTCGTCGCTTGCCGTCGGGTCGCCGAAGTCGGTGACGAGCGTCGCCGACCCGTGCATCCACTTCCAGACGAGCTGATTGCCCTTCGGCGAGGCACCGGCGCGGAGCGACACATAGGAGCGGCCGGTCGTGACGGGCGTGCGACAGCCCGTCAGGGGCGTCGCCCCGCACGCGAACGCCGTTGCGGTCGGTTCGGGAGTCGGCGTGGCCGGCATCGCGGTCGTGGTCGCCGTCGGGCTCGACGTCGGTGTGGGCGTGGGCGTCGCGGTCGGGCTCGGCGTCGGGGTCGCCGTCGTGGTTTCCGTCGCCGTCGCCGTGACGGTCGGAGTCGTGGTCGCGGTGGGGGTGAGGGTCGCGGTTGCCGTCACGGTCGGCGTCCGCGTGGTGGTGGCGGTCTCGGTCGCCGTCGGGGTGGCGGTTGCGGTCGGGGTCTCCGTTGCCGTGGCGGTCGCGGTCGCCGTCGCGGTGAGCGTCGGTGTCGGTGTGGGGGTCGGCGCGAGCACGACCTCGAGCACGACGTTGGATCCCCCGACGACGCGGCGGAGCTCGAGCCCACCACCGAGCTGGTCGCCCGTCATCGCGCTGAAGTCTCCCGTGCGCGCCGCGAAGGTCATGATCTCGAAGGTGTCACCGAGGCTCGGCGTGAAGCCGTCGAGCCATTGGATCGCGAGCGTGCCGCCGAGCGTCGCGGTGCCGCCGATGGCCGCGCGGTCGTACTGGCTGCCGGCGACGCGTCCGGCGATCTCGACCGCATAGCTCGCGAGCGGCTGCTGCGTGTAGCCACCATTGATCGTCAGTTGTCCCGGGGAGAATCCCGGAGCGAGCGCGCCAGTCACGCTGCTGATGGTGGCGCCGAGCGTGCCGGCACCCTCGATGCGGCCACCCAGAATCGACATCGTGGCGGCGGACGTGAGCGCACCGCCGTCGAGCCGTGTCACGCCCGCCGTCTGGGTGTAGCTACCCGTGAACGCGAGGGTGCCCGCCCGCGTCTCGACCGTCCCGCTGGTCGACAGCGTCGGATTGATCGTGCTCGTGCCGCTGTTGCCCGAGATCTTCCGCAGCGTGCCGGTGTTGGTGATGGTGCCGGTGCCGGCGATCGTCTGCGTGCCGCCGCCGTCGTTCGCGAGCTCGAACGTCGCGTTGTTCACGAGCTTGGCGCCGCCGCCCATCGTGACGGTCACGCCCGATCCGCTCAGTGCGCACGTGCCCGCGGCACAGCGGAGAGTCCGACCGGTGAGCGTCTTCGTGAAGAAGGCCGTGATCGTGCCGCCGCCGTGCATCGCGGTCGTGCCGCTGCCGCTCATGACGCCGCTTTCCCACACCGTCGCCCCGGCGACGTTCACGACGTCGGATCCCATGAGCGTCGCGGGGCGCGTGCCGCCCGCGCCGATGCCGAGCTCGAGCGCCGTGACCGGCACGGCGGCGCCGGTCACGAACTCGCAGGTGCCGGACGTGACGGCGAGCGTGCCGACGCCCGTCACGACGGCGCCGGCACGGAAGGTGACGTGGCCGTGATCGACCTCCGTCCGGGCGACGTCATAGCCGCCGAACACCTGCGAGTGCCAATCGCTGAAGCGCATGGTGCCGGTGCCGCTGATGCTCCCGAGTGCTCCGAACTGGCAGTGACTGCGGATGTCGATCGTGCCTGGCGCGGTGACGACGGTCTCGCCGTTGAAGGGTCCGCCTTGATTGACGCGCAACGTGCCCGACGAGATCTCCCATCGTCCGCCCGGGCTGCTACCCGCGCCGACGTTGAGGATCGTCACGCCGCTGTTGCCCGCGGGCTTCCGAACGACGCCGCTCGTGGAGAACATGCCCCAGCCGCCGAGCAGGCCCTGCTCGCCGCCCCCGTCGTTCGCGAACTCGAAGGTGCCGTTGTTGATGATCTGCGAGCCGTCGAAGACCGCGATGTACGAGTTGCCGCTCAGCGTGTGCGTGCCGCCGTTGAAGATGAGCGTCCGCGTCGCGAGGGATACCGTGTTGGTGATCGTACTCGTGCCGTTGACGACCGTGGTGCCGGTGCCGTGCATGACGCCGCCGCTCCAGGTGAACGTACCGTTGATGGAGAGGATGCCGCTTCCGTAGATGGCGCCATTGCTGAGCGCGACATTGGTGACGCCGGTCGTCGTCTCGACGGATACCGTTGCGCCGTTGGCGATGATCGCGAGGTCACCGCCGCCCGGGACACCGACCGGACTCCAGTTGCCGGGCTCGTGCCAGTCGCCGTCGCCGGTGTCCCACGTGTAGGTGGTCGCGCTAGCGGGAGCCGCGACGGCCAAGGTCGCCAGTGCGCAGATGGCGAAGATCCACGTCGTCCGGGTCACGGTCATGCACGTCTCCCTTGTGCAGAATCGCCCCGGGGGTGGCGAGACGCCGAGTATACGGGCGGTCGCGCACGCAACCTAGACGGAAAGATCAGTGCGAGTCGTACGGCTCGTGCAGCTTCACCGGCGCCGTGTGCGGCTTCCGCATCCGGAGATTCATCATCTCCACGAAGACGGAGAAGGCCATCGCGAAGTAGACGTACCCCTTCGGGATGTGGTGGTGAAAGCCGTCGGCGATCAGGGTCACGCCGATCAGGAGCAGGAAGCTCAGCGCCAGCATCTTCACCGTCGGGTGCGCCTCCACGAAGTCGCCGATCGCGCCGGCGAAGACCATCATGAAGGCGACGGCGCCGACCACGGCCGCGACCATGATCGGGATGTGCTCGACCATGCCGACGGCGGTGATGACCGAGTCGAGCGAGAACACGATGTCGAGCAGCATGATCTGGAACAACACGGCTGCGAACGACGGCGCCACCCGCGCCGACGTGTGGCCGGGGTCGCCCTCGAGCTTCTGGTGGATCTCGTGGGTGCTCTTGGCGAGCAGGAAGAGGCCGCCCACGATCAGGATGAGGTCGCGGCCCGAGACCTCGTAGCCGAACGCCACGATCAGCGGCGCCGTCAACCGGACGATCCACGCCAGCGAGAAGAGCAGGGCGATGCGCATGAGCATCGCGAGCAGGAGCCCGATGTAGCGCGCGCTCGCCTGCTGCGCCGCGGGCAGTTTCCCGACCAGGATCGAGATGAAGATGACGTTGTCGACGCCGAGGACGATCTCGAGCGCCAGCAGCGTGACGAGGGCGATCCAGTTCTGCGGGTCGAGGAAGAGGCTCCAGTCCATGCGTTGGGGGCGGACGATAGTCGTCGCGGGCCGGGGCCGCAAACAGGTCGCGATGCGAAGCGAGGTCCGCGGATTCACTCCGCGGGCTATTCGAGGTTCGCCCCCGTGCGCGCGGCGCTTCGCGCCGTGCTCCGATGGGCCGAGGTCCGCGGAGTGAATCCGCGGGCTATTCGAGGTTCGCCCCCGTGCGCGCGGCGCTTCGCGCCGTGCTCCGATGGGCCGAGGTCCGCGGAGTGAATCCGCGGGCTATTCGAGGTTCGCCCCCGTGCGCGCGGCGCTTCGCGCCGTGCTCCGATGGGCCGAGGTCCGCGGAGTGAATCCGCGGGCTATTCGAGGTTCGCCCCCGTGCGCGCGGCGCTTCGCGCCGTGCTCCGATGGGCCGAGGTCCGCGGAGTGAATCCGCGGACCTCGGGAGCCGCTAGTTCTTGTACTTCACGCCGCAGCCGTACGGCGCCGTGGACGCCGTGGTGACCGGCTTCCCGGCCGACGCCTCGTCGTAGGCTGCGCGCACGTAGTTGGTCGCGGTCGCGGCGTCGGCGGCATCGGACGACGGGTTGTCGTCGATCGCGCCGGCGTAGACGAGCACGCCCTTGTCGTCGATCACGTACATGTGGGGCGTCGTCTTGGCGCCGTACGCCTGGCCGACGGTGCCCTCGGGATCGAACAGCACGGCCGTCGGGCTCGCCTGCTTCTCGGCGAGGTACTTCGCCTCCTCCTCGGTCGTGACGTAGCCCTGCTTGCCGGGCGCCGACGAGATGATCGACAGCCAGACGACGCCCTTGCCGGTCAGCTCCTTCTGGAGCTTCTGCATGTTGCCGCTGTCGTAGTGCTTCTTCACGAAGGGGCAGCTCTGGTTGTGCCACTCGAGCACGACGTACTTGCCCTTGAACTCGGCGAGCGAGCGCTCCTTCCCGCTCATGTCCTTCGTCGTGAAGGCGGGCGCCGGCTTGCCGACCTCGGGTGCGGCGGCTCGCGTATCGGACGGCGTCGCCAGCCAGGCTGCGGCGGCGAGGGCGGTGACGATCAACGTTCGTGTCCAGACGGATGCTCTCATGTGCTGCTCCTCCCTTTGAGCTGCTCCAGCTCGGTGATGACGATCGTGGGCGTGAGAATCTGCGGCAAGATGCGCGGCTCGGCGTTCCCCGCGTACAACACGTAGAGCGGAACGCCGTCGCGTCCGAACTCCTGGAGCGCGCGCGAGATCTCCGGGTCGGGTCGGGTCCAGTCGGCACGCATCGCGACCACGCCGAGCTCTCGCATCTTGTCGGTGACTTCCTTGGTCTCGAGAGCGACTTTCTTGTTCACCTGACAGGTGACGCACCAGGCGGCGGTGAAATCGACGAAGACCGGGCGCCCCTGCGTGCGGAGCTCGCTCACGCGGCGCGGTGAGAAGGCCTCCCACTGGAACGCGTCACCGCTCGCGACGGCGCGCGACGCGGTGGCGTCCGTCCGCTCGACGGGGGCGATGGTAGCGGCGAGCACGATCGCGGCGCCGACGGCGGCGGTCGCTACCCAGCGGCCCGCGGCGCTCGGCCAACGGTTCACGGCCCAGGCCGCGAATGCCAGCAGCACGAGGCCGAGCAGGGTGACGAGCACCGCCGGCGGACCGGCTTGCACGCTCGCGACCCAGACGAGCCAGACGACCGTCGCGAGGAGCGGGAACGCGAGGAGCTGCTTCAAGGTCTCCATCCACGCGCCGGGGCGCGGCAGGCGCGCGGCGAGCGCGGGCACGAAGGTGATCGCGACGTAGGGTGCGGCGAGGCCGAGCCCGAGGCTCGTGAAGACGGCGAGCGCCACCGCCGCGGGTTGTGCGAGCGCGTAGCCGATCGCCGTGCCCATGAAGGGCGCGGTGCACGGCGTCGCGACGACGGTCGCGAGGACGCCCGTGAAGAAGGCGGCGCGATGGCCGTCGCCGGTCGTGAGGTGCTGGCCGACGCCCATGATCGCGCTTCCGACCGTGACGAGGTCGAGCAGGACGAGGGCCATCCAGAAGAAGAGGCCCGCGAGGACCGCGATGACGGTCGGGCTCTGGAGCTGGAAGCCCCAGCCGAGCTCGGCACCGCCGGCGCGCGCCGCGAGGAGCAAGCCGGCGAGCACCCAGAACGAGACGACGATGCCGAGGGCGTACACGAGCCCGTGCGACCGCACGCGCCGGCGCGCCTCGCCGGCGAGGCCGACGAGCGCCAGGGCCTTGAGCGCGAGCACGGGAAACACGCACGGCATCAGGTTCAGCAAAAGGCCGCCGAGAAAGGCGAGGGCGATGGGCGTGGCCATGGCGGCGAGGCCCGTCGCCTCGCCAGTCGCGCCGGCCGCGCGCGCCGCCGCGATCGCGAGCGGCGCTTCGATCGCATAGGCGCGGTCGCCGAGGTCGAGGACGCCGCCGAGCCGCTCCGGTAGTCGCGCACCCGCGCGCCGCGCGACGGAGATGCGGATGCCATCGGCGCTGTGGGTCACGACCTGCGGGCCGGCCGCGTCGAAGGCATCGCGCTCGTGGGGAAAGAAGATGGGATGGACGTCGGCGGCGATTTGCGCGCCGTGGAGGTCGAGGATGATGTGCGCCGCTTCGCCGGTCGCCTCGGCGTGCCACTTCGCCGGGGCGGGAGCCGGGAGCCGCGTGCGCATCGCTTCGAAGAGGGGCGCCGCCGGAGAAGGCGCGCCGCCCGCGCCGACCGGGAGCGTCAGCGTGAGCTCGGCGCTTCCGGGGATGCACTCGTCGCGGTTGCATACGAGCCACTTCGCGAGCGCTTTTAGGTCGAGCGCGTCGCCGCTCGCGGTCGCCTTTCCCCGGATGGGTGCCGCGAGCAGCACGTCACCGGCATAGCCGAAGCTCACGATCGGATCGGTCTCGAGCCGTACCGGCGCCGGCCATTCGGTCTCGCCGGCCGCGATGCCGGCGGGCAACGTCCACGTGATCCGCGGCGCCTCGCCCGAGTCGCCGGGATTCCGCCAGTAGACGTGCCATTCGGCCTCCGGCGCGAAGTGCACGCCGAGACGAAACGGGTCGCCGGGTGCCACCGCCGTCACGTCGGCCACGAGCTCGACCGTGACGTGCGGCCGCGAGACGGGTGCCGCCAGTGCGGGCCCGACGAGGGCCGCCGTGAAACCCACCGCGATGGCGACACCGAGGCGCGAATGAGCGCCGAGCATGGGATCATCAGTAGCGGAACGACGGGGCTCGTCCAGCCCCCTCGACCGTCGCGCCTCCGCAACGCCGACGATTTGCTCGACTTTGGCCGGTTGCTCTCCCCTCGGGTCTATAGTTACGTATCCCGGAGTGCGCCGGTACCTCGCCAACATCAAAGAGACGGTGACGACCATCTTCGAGGGGATGACGATCACCTTCTCGCACTTCGTCCGCCGTCCCTACACCGTGCAGTACCCCGACCGGATTCCGATCCGCATCCAGGACACATTGCCGTTCCGCTACCGCGGCATCCTCGCCGTTGACCTCGAGATCTGCACCGGCTGTCTCGCCTGCGAGCGCGCGTGTCCCATCGACTGCATCGTCATCGAGGCGCCGAAGGACAAAGAGACGCGTCTGATGATGTTGAATCGCTTCGACATCGACATCGCGAAGTGCATGTACTGCGGGCTCTGCAGCGAGATCTGTCCGACCGGCTCCATCCATCACACCTCGGAGTTCGAGGGCGCCGACTTCACGCTGCAGAGCTTCCTCCGCCGCTACGTGACGACGCCGGTCGCGGCCTACAAGCCGAAGAAGGGGCCCGAGACCGACCCGGTGATCGCGCCGATCCTCGAGCGCGGCATGACCTATCTCGAGGACTTCGCGCCGGCCGTCGCCACGCCGCCGCCGTCGTCCGGACCGAAGGCCGTGCCGGCCGCTGCGCCGCCGGCGGCCGCCGACGAATAGCGGGGCGCACGCGCCCGCAATGTCGATCCGCGTCCTGCTCGTCGCCAATCGCGGAGAGATCGCGATCCGCATCCTGCGGGCCGCGGCCGAGCTCGGCATCCGCACCGTCGCCGTTCACTCGCGTGACGACGCCACCTGTCTGCACGTGCGGCGCGCCGACACGGCGGTGGCACTCGCGGGCGTGGGTCCGGCGGCGTATCTCGACGGCGAGGCGGTGATCGCGGCGGCGCGCGCCGCGGGCGCGGACGCCGTGCACCCCGGATATGGCTTCCTCGCCGAGCGCGCCGACTTCGCGGCGCGCTGCGCGGCGGCGGGTCTCGTCTTCGTCGGCCCGACTCCCGAGGTGCTCGCGACCTTCGGCGACAAGGGCCGGGCCCGCGCGCTCGCCGTCCGCTGCGACGTGCCGGTCTTGCCGGGCACCGACGGACCGACGACGCTCGCGGAGGCGCGCGCGTTCCTCGACGCGCAGCCGGCGGGAAGCGCCGTCGTGCTGAAGGCGATCGCCGGCGGCGGCGGGCGCGGCATGCGCGTCGTGTCCGAGGCCGGCGCGCTCGCGGCAGCCTACGAACGATGCGCGTCCGAGGCCGCGACCGGGTTCGGGAGCGGCGATCTCTACGTCGAACGCCATCTCGCGCGCGCCCGCCACGTCGAGGTGCAGATCCTCGGCGACGGCACCGGCGTCGTCCGCGACCTCGGGGAGCGCGAGTGCTCCCTGCAGCGCCGGCACCAGAAGATCGTCGAGATCGCGCCGAGTCCGAGTCTTGCACCGGAGCTCCGCGGGCGTGTGATCGCGGCCGCGCTCCGCATGGCCGCGGCGGTCCGCTACGCGAGTCTCGGCACCTTCGAGTTCCTGTTCGCGGCCGAGTCGGGGCCGAGACCCTCCGGGAACACCGCCCCCTCCGGGGACACGGCGAGCGAGTTCTATTTTCTCGAGGCGAACCCCCGGCTCCAGGTCGAGCACACGGTCACCGAGGCGGTGACGGGCGTCGACCTCGTGGCGACGCAGCTCCATCTCGCGGGCGGTGCGTCGCTCGCCGACCTCGACCTGGCGCCGACGCGCCTGATGCCGCCGCGCGGGTACGCGCTGCAGCTGCGCGTCAACATGGAGCGCATGAGCGCCGACGGCGACGCCCTCCCGACGGGCGGCACGCTCACCGCGTTCGAGCCCCCGTCCGGACCCGGCGTGCGCGTCGACACGCTTGGCTACGCGGGCTACGCGACCAATCCCCGCTTCGACTCGCTGCTTGCCAAGGTGATCGCGCACGAGCCCTCCGGGTCGTTCCCGGCCGTCGTGACGCGCGCGGCGCGCGCGCTCGCCGAGTGCCGCATCGAGGGCGTCGCGACCAATCGCGAGTTCCTCCAGGCGCTGCTCCGCCACCCGGCCGTCGTCGCGAACGAGGTCGACACGGGTTTCATCGAGCAGCACGCCGGCGCGCTGCTCGCCGCCGCCGGCGACTCCGCACGGCTCTATTTCGAAGGGGAGGGTGGGGCGACGGTCGGGGCTCGGCTGGCCGGGGCCCGCGTCGACAGTGACGACCCGCTGGCGGTGCTGCACCACGGGAAAACGGGCGCGCGTGGCGCCAGCGAGGTGACGGCCGATATCGACGGTGAGCTCGTGGCGGTCCACTCGCGCATGCAAGGGACGATCATCGCGATCGAGATCGAGCCCGGCGATGCCGTCCGCGCCGGCGAGACGCTCCTCGTCATGGAAGCAATGAAGATGGAGCACGTCGTCGTGGCCGAGCGCGGCGGCATCGTGCGGCGCATCACGGTCGGCCCCGGTGACGCCGTCTTCGCCGGCCACGTCCTCGTCCACCTCGAGCCGAGCGACGACGACGGCGCGACCGCGGCCGCGACCGACGAGGTCGCGCTCGATGACGTGCGCCCCGATCTGGCGGAGGCGCTCGCGCGCCATGCCGTCGGCTGCGATGCCGGGCGCCCCGACGCGGTCGCGCGCCGGCGTGCGACGGGCCAGCGGACCGCGCGCGAGAACGTCGAGGACCTCTGCGATCCGGGCACCTTCGTCGAGACCGGCGCGCTCGTGATCGCGGCGCAGCGCCAACGCCGCTCGGTCGAGGACTTGATCGCCAAGACGCCCGCTGACGGCCTGATCGCCGGCGTCGGCGGCATCAACGGTGCGAACGCGCCGGCGAAGCGCGCGCAGGCGGTCGTGCTCGCCTACGACTACACCGTGCTCGCCGGCACGCAGGGCGCGCAGAACCACCGCAAGAAGGATCGTATGCTGGAGATCGCCGAGCGCCGGCATCTCCCGGTCGTGCTCTTCAGCGAGGGCGGCGGCGGCCGACCGGGCGATACCGACGCGCTCGGCATCGCCGGCCTCGACGTGCCGACCTTCCAAGCCTTCGCGCGGCTCTCCGGCCTCGTACCGCTCGTCGGCGTCAATTCCGGCTTCTGCTTCGCCGGGAACGCGGCGCTGCTCGGCTGCTGCGACGTCGTGATCGCGACCGCCAACTCGAACATCGGCATGGGCGGGCCCGCGATGGTGGAGGGCGGCGGGCTCGGCGTGTTCCGCCCCGAGGAGATCGGCACGCTCGCGATCCAGCACCGGAACGGCGTCGTCGACGTCGCCGTCGCCGACGAGGCCGAGGCCGTTGCGGTCGCGAAGCGCTATCTCGGCTACTTCCAGGGAAGCCTCCGGTCGTGGGCGTGCGCCGACCAGCGCCGCCTGCGCGCGCTCGTGCCGGAGAATCGCCTGCGGGTCTACGACGTCCGCCGCGTCGTCGAGACGATCGCCGACACCGGCTCGGTGCTCGAGCTCCGCCGCGGCTTCGGCCACGGCATGGTGACCGCGCTGGCGCGGGTCGAGGGGCGGCCGCTCGGCATCGTCGCCAACAACCCGACGCACCTCGCGGGCGCGATCGACGCCGACGGCGCCGACAAGGCGGCGCGCTTCCTTCAGCTCTGCGACGCGTTCGACCTCCCAGTGCTCTTCCTCTGCGACACGCCCGGCATCATGGTCGGTCCCGAGATCGAGAAGGAGGCGCTGGTGCGGCATGCGGCGCGGCTCTTCGTCGTCGGTGCCAGCGTGACGGTGCCGTTCTTCACGATCGTGCTCCGCAAGGGCTACGGGCTCGGCGCCATGGCCATGGCGGGCGGCAGCTTCAAGGCCGGCCTCTTCACGGTGGCATGGCCGACCGGCGAGTTCGGCGGCATGGGGCTCGAGGGCGCGGTCAAGCTCGGCTTCCGAAAGGAGCTCGCGGCCATCACCGACGCGAAAGAGCGGCGCGCGCTCTTCGAGAAAATGGTCGGCCGCATGTACGACCACGGGAAGGCGGTGAGCGCCGCCTCGCATTTCGAGATCGACGACGTGATCGACCCGATGGATTCGCGGCGCCTCATCACGAGCGCGCTCGCGTCGACACCAGAGCCGCCGGCGCGCCGCCGCAAGAAGCGGCCATGCATCGACGCCTGGTGATGCGAGCGGAGTTACTTCTTCTCGTCGAGCCGCGCGGTGAGCGTGCGTACCTCGCGCGCGAGCGACTCCACCTCGGCGCGTAGCGCTTCGAGCGTGCGTTGCTGGTCCACGAACGTGCCACGGGCCGCGTTCCAGTCGCTCGTCGTCGTCGCCATGTAGAGGCGCTGCTCGTGCGCGAGCGCCGCCACGCGCTCGGTCGTCTCCTGCGTGCGGCGATCCTGCTCGGCGATCTGGCGGCCCTGCGCCGTCCCGAGCAAATGGATCTGCTCGATGATCCAGGGCAGGCGGAGCGCGCGGCGGGCCGAGCGCGCGAGGCGATCGACGAGGCGGGTCGGCCGCGACGCGTGCGCGGCCTCGAGCCCGGGGGCGAGCGTCGCGAGACGATCGAGCCACGCGGTCGGCAGACCGCGCGCGGCCGCTTCCGGCGCCGTCGCGATGGCGCGGATCATCGCGAGCCGCGAGGTCCCGGAAGCGAGTGCCGCGCAATGCGCGTCCGAGCTCGGCGCGTCGACGGCGCGGCCGAGGAGCAATTGGAAGAGCTGGGCCACGAACTCGCGGTCGGGCTGTATCCACGCCTCCCGGATGCGTCCGAGGTAGTCGATCGGATAGGCCGCCGGGTCGAGCAGCGCCTCGGCGGCGCGCCGCGCGTCGGGACTTCCGAGACCCGTCGTGCTGCCGATGATGCTCGCGAGCGCCGCCGCGGTGTCGCCGCTGCCGTTGTCGGACGCGGCGGCGGGAAGGCTGGCGGCCGGCGCCGTCCCGGTGCGCGTGAAGCGGAGGAGGCGGAGACCGCCCCAGACGAGGCCCGCGTCGTCGACTTGCCGATCCGCGGTGAGCGTGCCGCAGTCCTCGAGCTCGGGATGGAGCTGCAAGGCGGCGTCGATCGCCGACGCGACCTCGGGAAAGTGGGCGTCGTGAAAGATCACGTAGGCGCGATCGGCGAGTACGGGGACGGTGCCGTTGATGTCGCGAAGCGCCCCCGCGTGCGAATGGTCGCCGTCGATGAGCACGAAGTCGAACCGACCTCCCGCCGTCTGCTGCGCCGTGGCGAGCACCTCCGGTGAGCGCGCCGTCAGCAGCGTGGCGCGGTGCGCGACCCGCCGCCAGTTCTCCGCGCTCACCTGGGGCTCGGGATCGACGCAGATGAGCGCGCCCTCGCCGATCTCGTCGAGCGCGGCACCGATGATGAGCGCCGAGCCGCCGAAGAGCGTACCGATCTCGAGGGAGCGTCGGGGACGGAGTCCGCGCACCAGCGCGTAGAGCAGGAGACGCTCCGACGGGAGCATCGACACCGGCGCTTCCGCGAGGGTCTGCTGCATCGTCCACGGCTCCACGCGCGCGCCCTCCATGCTCAGCTCGCGGCCGCGCTCGCGGCGCGGCTCGCCGTCTCGGTCTCGACCACGCGCCGGTAGGCGGCGAGCGTGGCGCGCGCCATCACGTCCACCGTGAACCGGTCCTCGAAGAGCGCGCGGGAGCGCGCCCCGAAACGGGCGCGCCGCGCCGGGTCGTCGAGGAGGGTCTCGAGCGCGGTGACCAGCGCCGTCGCATCGTCGATGGGAACCAGGACGCCGTTGCCGCCGTCCTCCACCACCTCGGGGATGCCGCCGATCCGGGTCGCGACGATGGGGTTCCCGAACATCATGGCTTCCAGGATGACGAGCCCGAAGGACTCGTAGCGCGACGGCAGGCAGAAGACGTCGGCGTCGGCATAGTATTGATAGAGCCGATCCTCGGGTGCCTCGCCCGCGAACGTCACTCGCTCCGCGATTGCCGGGTTCGCGCCGTGCGCACGCGCGAAGGCCTGGCGGTAGCTCTCCGGCATCTCGGTGTGGGGCGTGTCCTTCCCGACCAGCACGAACTCGACGTCCGAGCGCTTGGCGAGGATCTGCGCGGCGGCCTGCAGGAGCACGTCGACGCCTTTCCGGCGCTCGAGGCGGCTCACGAAGAGGATCCGCACACGGCCGACGCCGGCGCCGGCGCGGCGGGGAAACGCGGCCCGCCGATCGCGGACGCCGAGCGGCACGACGAACGCGTCGTCGGTGAGCACCCGGTAGTCGCGGCGCGTCTTCGTGAGGATGGCGTCGCTGATGGCGTGGATGTGGCGCGCGCGCGCCACCGTGCAGTTCTCGAGCTCGATCAGCTGCGCGATCTGTGCCGACGCGCTCCACGACGGATGCATGCCCGCGATCGTCTTCATCGCGGTCATGAGCGTCAGCACGGTCGGAAAGCGCTGATCCAATCCGCACACCACGCCCTCGCAGAGCCAGAGTGGCGCGGACACCAGGTCGACCGGCGTGCGCGCGTGGAGGCGGCTGATCTCGTGATGGATCGCGCTCGCGTGCGACAGATTCGGACCGAGCGCGACGCCGTCGAGCTCCGGCACCCAGGGATTCCACGGACCGAGGCGGTGCAGCCACACGCCGTCGATGAAGTCGATCGTGTTCGCGCCCTCGGTCGACGTGACGAGGTGCACGTCATGTCCCAGTGCGGCGATCCCCGCGGCGAGATCGTACGAGTAGCGTCCGACGCCGCCGTGATCGCGCGGCGGGCATTCCTTCGAGGTGAAGCAGATCGTGAGCCGGCGGCCGTCGGGTACGACGCGTCGGTAGGATCGAAACGCGGCGTGGTCGGGCGCCGGCAGCTCGCGCCGACTCGCCGGCTCGACGCCGCGCGCGCAGCCGACGCGCAGGGCCTCGGCGATCTCGCGTTCGTATTGTTCGTGCTGAGTCGGCGTGATCAGGCCGGCGTGGAGATGACGCGAGCCTTGCTCGCGCATCTGCGTCGCGTAGGTCTCGACCGCCCGCATCGCCGCTTCGCGGCCGTGGAGCGGCGCGCCGTTCCGCAGGACGAAGGTCGCGTGATCGGCGACCAGGGCGAACGGGCGGACGGTGATGCGCATGTCGTCGCGCACGCGGTTGGTGAGCACCTTGTGGTGCACGAGGGCGTCGGGGACGATCGTCAACGGCCGGCCGTCGTCGATCACGCGCAACGCCACGCCCACGTCGTCGTAGTAGTGCTCGAAGGACTCGTCGAAGCCGCCGATCGCCACCAGGCACTCGCGCCGGAAGCTGCAATTGGTGCCCTGGAGGTAGAGCGCGGGATCGGCGCCCGGCCGGACGAAGCGGTCGAGCGGCGGCGTGATGTCGGCGTGCAAGCCGCCGAGCCGGCCGCAGGCGACCCAGCGCCATTGGTGCGCGAAGCCCGTGTGGTCGAGCACGAACCCGCCGACGCCGCCCACCGCGGGCTCGGCGTACCCCGCGAGCAGCTTGACGAGCCAATCCGGCTCCGGGATCGCGTCGTCGTCGATGAACGCGACCACGTCGCCCGCGGCCGCGGCGATGCCGATGTTGCGCGACACCGCGAGCTTCGCCTCCGGACACGAGACGAGCCGCACGTCGGGTGCCGCGCGGCGGACGCGCTGCTCGGTGTCGTCCGTCGAGGGTCCGTTCACGACGACGACCTCGAAATCACCGTGCTGCTGGTAGCGCAGCGCCTCGAGCGTAGTCGCCAGACTAGCGGCGCGATTGTACGTGTTGATGACGACGCTCGTCCGCACGGACCGCCGGACACATCACAGCAAGAAAGGAGGGTCAAGCTCGGCGGCGCCGAACGTCTCCATGAGAAGTTCGAGATGAAGGCGAGCGAAGCGAAGCCCACCGAGCGCACATGGCACTCCCAGCAGGTTGCTCAAAAAGGGTCAGATGCGAGGCGCGAGGAAGCGAACGCGGAGGCGTAGCGGAGCTACGCCGCACAAGTGAGCGACCACCCTCCGGGTGCACGCGAGCAACGAAGCAGATGGCCCTTTTTCAGCAACCTGCCCTAGACGCCGGCTTCGTCGGCGCCGATGTCCGGTACGTCGACGCGCACCGCGCCGTCGACGTCGAGCGCCTGCGTGCTCGTGAGCGCTTGGTTCACGGCCGGCGAGTCGACCTCGACGTGGTAGTCGAAGCTCGGCGCACCCGCCGATACGAACTGGACGGAGCTCTCGGTGAGCATGGAGGCGAGCCCGGTGAAGGCGCCGGCCGGACCCGGACTGCCGTTCGCGTTCGTGTCCTTCGTGTTGCCGGCGAAGATGCCGCGCGTCAGGGTGACGCTGTTGCCGGGCTGGACGTGCAGCGCCGCGCTCGAGCCCGACGTGTGCTCGGCGAGGATGCTGTGTCGCACGGTGACGTCCGCGTTGCCGCCGCCCGCGAGCACGACGATGCCGGCGCCCTGCATGTAGGCCGAGCCGAGCGAGTTCCGGGCGATCGTCACGTGCTCGAGCTCGGCGTCCACGCCTTGTAGAAAGAGACCGCCGCCGCCGCCGCCGAGCGGCGTCGGTCCGCTGCCGGGCGCGGTCGAGTTGTCGGCGATGATGGTGTTGACGAGCGTGCCGCTCGTGCCGTTGCCGAAGCGCGAGAGGTACACGCCGCCGCCGCCCGCGACACCCTGGTTCGACGAGCCGTCGCCGCCGCTCGAGTGGTTGTCGACGATGCGGGACCGCTGCACGACGAGCGTCGCGTCCTGGGTCATGATCCCGCCGCCGGCGCCGATGCCGCCGTTGGTGGCGTCACCGCCCGTGGCGGTGTTGCCGGAGAGGTCGGCGTCGGCGACCGCCAGCGTGCCGAGCTCGGCGTAGAGCGCGCCGCCGAAGGCGCCGCCGGCGTCGGTCGCGGCGTCGCCGCCGATCGCGTGGTTGTCGGTCGCGACGACGTCGACGAGCGTCACGGTGCTGTCGAGATGGACCGCGAGGCCGGCGCCCTGCGCGTCGCCGCGCTCGCCGGAGAGGATGCCGTTGCCGGTGGTGTCGCCGCCGATCGCGCTGTTGTCGTCGAACGTGACGTGCTGGCCGTTCAGCACCGTTTGGTAGGTGAAGATGCCGCCGCCGATCGCGTAGCCGCCGCGCGTGGTGCCGGTGCCGCCGCGCGCCGTGTTGCCGGTGAAGGTGACGTCGTCGAGCTCGCTCGTGCCGGGCGCGGCACGGAAGGCGATCGCGGCGCCGACGCCGGCCCCGCCGTGGTTCGTGGAGGCGCCGCCGCCGAGCACCTCGTTGTCGCTGAACGTCACGTGGCGGAGCGTGACCGGCGCGAAGTCGACCAGCATGCCGGCGCCGAACGCGAAGGTCGCCGCGTCGCTGCCGCTCGCCGCGCCGACCACGCGACCGCGCGTGATCGTGAAGCCCTCGAGCACGGTGTTGCCCTGCGGCGGCGTCTGCAACGTGTGCACGACGTACACGCCGCGGCGGGTCTGGCCGCCGTCGATGATGGTCGGGTGCGCGACCGGATCCGACGTCGTCCACGCGCCGGGGCTGAAGCCGCCGCGCAGGATGAGGTGCTTGTTGGGGACGCAAACGACCCCGGTCGCGCCGTCGAAACCTGCCGAGCACACCGTGTCGAGCGTGGACGAATAGGTGTACGTGCCCGCCGCGACCCGGATCTCGTCGCCGGGATCGGAGAGGTTCACTGCCTGCTGGATGTGACGGCACGGATGGTTGGAGGTCCCGCAAGCGGGCGTGTCGGCGCCGTTCACCGGATCGACGTGGCGCACCATCTGCGGGAGCGGTGTCGGTGTCGGCAACGGCTGCGTCGCGCCGGAGTCCTGCGCCGCGACGAGCGCCTGACTCGCGGTCACGTGCGAGCACTCGAGACACGTCGCGAACGACGGCGCGTCGCTGACGGTGAGATCGCAATGGCCCGCGAACTCCGGACAGGCGCTCGCGGCGCCGACGCCGGTAGGCGGTGCGGCCAGCACGTCGACGCCCGTGCACTTCTTCAGAATCGAGGTACGCGCCTTGTCGAGGCTGCTCTGGATGCTGCTCGCGGTCTTCGCGTCGGTGATCGCGGCGAGGCTCGGACCCTCGCCGACGCAGATCGTGGCGGGCGGCAGCTTCCCTTTCGAGCGCTTCTCGAGACAGGTCTGCTCGGCCTTCAAGACGATACGCACCACGAAAGCGCCGGCCTTGGCGACGGCGCGCTGGCACGCCGGGCCCGGGTCGCCGGCGGCCCCGGCCTGTGCGGCAGCGAGCAGTATCGAAAGAACGACGATCGGGACGCGGAAGACGGCGATCATGCGGGTCTCCTTCACGACCCGTACGTTGCAGTCGGCATGCCAGGACCCCTGCGGGACGGCCTCCCGAGTGATGGGTGCCGGGAGACGGCACGACCGTCCAAACTCCGACGCTCCGGCACTCCGACGTCGGCGCGCGCGCGTTGCACTCCTACCGCGTCTTCCCTATCGTCCTCTCGGCGACGTGAGCGACCTTTCGACCGTCAAGGCGCCCGAGGTTGGAGCCGCGGGCGCTCGCATTGCGGTCGGGACGATCGCGCTCGCGAGCCGGCCCGTTGCGCCCGCCGCGATCGGCGTCCCGTGCTTCGTGTTGCGCGCCGCGCCGGACGATGCGCCGCGGGCGTCGTCGACGACGGTCGCGCTCGCCGACCTCGCCGTGCCTGATCTCGCGGGGACGTGCTTCCGTCATGCGGGCGATGAGCTCCGCCATGCGGTCGCGCCGTACTTCCTCGCGCATCTCTTCGATCGCCACCGTTTCGAGAAGGTCGTGCTCGTCGACGCGAAGGTCGCGCTCGACGAGCCGCCGGCGGAGCTCGTGCGCCGTCTCGACGCCGCCGCGATCGTGGTGACGCCGCACGTGCTCGCGCTCCGCGACGGTCCGAACGTCCGAGCGCTGCTGGCGGAGTGGACGCGCCTCGTCGGCGACGATCCGGCGCGCGCGCCGCGCTGGTTCGACCTCGTGCCCGGACTCTTCGACGACGTCGCGGTGGAGGCGGATCCAGCGTGCCGGTCCGTCGCGGACGAGCGCGTCGAAAGCCGGTTCGACCGCTTCGACAACGGCGTCCCCATCCCGCTCGCCGCCCGCCACCTCCACCGCGAGCTCGGCATGCGGGCGCGCCGCTTCGGCGATCCTTTCGCGACCGCGCCGGCGGCGAGCTTCTATCGCTGGCTGAACGAGCCGGTAGACGGCCAGCTCGACGTCGTCGTCACGCGCCTCTGGCACCGCGTCCACGGCGAGACGCCGGCGCTCCACGCCGCGTTTCCCGACGTCCTCGGACGCGACCGCCGCGCCTACGCACGCTGGGTGGCGGGCCGCGGCGGCGCCAAGCTCGGCATCGACGTGCATTTGATTCCCGATCTCCTCGATCGCGACGGCCGGCCCGCAGGGCTCGCCTTGCGGCTCTGCCGCCGACTCTACCGCCGCGTCGTCGAGCCGGTGCTGCCGATCCTGAAGCCGCTCGTCCGTCGCACCGTCGGCCGCGACCCGGAGATCTGGCGCGCGATCGTCCGCGCCCGCATGCGCCTCACCGGCGATACGCGTCTCCGCGAGCCGGGCGAGCCGGCGCCGCCTGCGCGCGCGTCGACCGCGGCCGCGCTCGCCGTCAACGTCGCGGGCTACGCGCAATCGGAGAAGGGGCTCGGCGAGGCGATGCGGAGCATGCTGCGCGCGCTCGACGCCGCGGGGGTCACGTACGTCGTCAACAACTTCGTCGATCGCTACTCGGACAACCGCGAGCGCGGCGAGGTCTTCCACCACGACAACCCGCACCCGGTGAACGTGGTGTGCGTGAACGCCGACGCCGTCCAGCACTTCGCCGCGACGAACGGCGTCGGGTACTTCCAGGGGCGGTACAACGTCGGGCACTGGGTGTGGGAGCTGTCGCAATTTCCCGAGGCGTGGCAGCCGTGCTTCCAGTACTTCGACGAGATCTGGGTGCCGACGCGCTTCGCGCAGGAAGCGGTCGCGCGGAGCGCGCCGCTCCCGGTAGTGCGCATCCCGTACTCGCTGCCGCCGAGACCGGCGACGACGCTCGCGCGTGCGCACTTCGGCTGGCCCGCGGAGCGCTTCGTCTTCCTCTTCATGTTCGACTTCTCGAGCTACCTCGAGCGCAAGAACCCGCTCGGCTTGCTGCGCGCGTTTCGCGCCGCCTTTGGCCCGGAGGACGACGTCCAGCTCGTGCTGAAGTGCGTACACCCGGAGATCGCGCCCGCCGACTGGGAGCGGGTGCACGCCGCGGCGCAGGCGCCGAACGTGACCATCATGAGCGAGGTGCTCGCGCGCGACGAGGTCGACGCCCTCGTGCAGCTCGCCGACTGCTACGTGTCGCTGCATCGCGCCGAAGGCTTCGGCCTCGGGATGGCGGAGGCCATGCGTCACGGGAAGCCCGTCATCGCGACCGGCTACTCCGGCAACACCGACTTCATGACCGCGACCAACAGCCTGCCGGTTCGCCATCGGCTCGTGGAGCTCGAGGACGATCACGGGCCCTACCGGCGCGGCATGGTGTGGGCCGACCCCGACCTCGAGCACGCCGTCGAGCTGATGCGCTGGGTCTACGCCAATCGCGATGCGGCGCGCGCGCTCGGCGACCGTGCGCGCGCCGACATCGCCGCCGCCTACGATCCCGCCGTCGTCGGCGCGCTCGTGCGCGAGCGTCTGCTGCGCATCGCGGGCGGCCGGAAAGCCTGACGAATTGCGAGCATGGAACGAGTTTGGTAGTCCCACCCGACCTCGCGCCGGGGCCGCCGTCGATGCGCCCGCCGCCATGAAAGGAAGAACGCGTTGTCGCCGTCGGTCGCTCTCTTCTACGTGTTCGCCGCTTTCACGGTCGCGTGCGCAGCCGGCGTCGCCTTCTCCCGCAACATCGTGTGGTCCGCCTTCGCGTTGCTCGGCACCCTCTTCGGCGTCGCGGCGATGTACGTGTTCTTGGCGGCCGACTTCGTCGCCGGGGCGCAGTTCCTGATCTACATCGGCGGCGTCCTCGTGCTGATCCTCTTCGCCGTGATGCTGACGCACCGGATCGCGGACGTGCACGTCTCGAATCGCGCCGTGGGGCGGCTGCCGGCACTTCTTCTGACGGGCGCGATCACGGTGGTGATGGCGATCGCGATCGGCCGGACATCGTGGCGGGTCGCGGCGACGCTGCCGGACGCGCCGACGACCGCCGCCATCGGCAACGGCTTCCTCGGCCCGTACGTGCTCGCCTTCGAGCTCGCGTCGTTCGTCCTGCTCGCGGTGCTGATCGGCGCGATCGTGGTGTCGCGCAAAGAGATCGGCGGTCGGTAGGGATGCCAGGCATCGGGCTCGAGGCGTTCCTGGCGGTCGGCCTTCTACTGTTCGCGCTCGGTCTCTATACGGTGCTGACGCGCCGGAACGCGATCGGCATCCTCATGGGCATCGAGCTCATGCTGAACGGCGCCAACGTCAACTACGTGGCGTTCGGACGTTACGCGGGGAGCGCCACCGACGGCCACGTGTTCGCGATCTTCGTCATCATGCTCGCCGCTGCCGAGGCCGCCGTCGGGCTCGCGATCGTGCTCGGCATCTATCAGAACTTCGAGAGCATCGACGTCGACGCGACGCACTCGCTCCGCTACTGACGCATGGACGCGACGGCCGTCACGTATCTCCGCTGGATTCCGCTGCTGCCGCTGCTCGGCGCGGCCGTGAACGGGCTCTGCGGTCCGGCGCTGCAGCGGCGCTTCGGCAAGAGCGCGGTGGCGGCCGTGGCGATCGCGCCGGTCGCGGCGGCCTTCGCGCTCGCGGTGCTCGGCTGGTCGCAGCTCCTCGGGCTCGCGCCGGAGGCGCGCGCGCTCCACGACGTCGCGGCGCGCTGGATCGCCGTCGGCTCGCTGCGCGTCGACCTCGCGTTCTGGCTCGATCCGCTCTCGTGCACGCTCGTCCTCGTCGTGACCGGGATCGGCGGCCTCATCCATCTCTACTCGACCGCCTACATGCGCGAGGACGACGCCTACTGGCGTTACTTCGCGTACCTGAACCTCTTCACGTTCGCGATGCTCGTCCTCGTGCTCGCCGACAACCTGCTGCTGCTGTTCGTCGGCTGGGAGGGCGTCGGCTTCTGCTCGTGGGCGCTGATCGGCTTCTGGTGGCACGAGTCCGTCAACACGACGGCCGGCAACAAGGCTTTCCTGGTGAACCGGATCGGCGATTGCGGATTCGTTCTCGGGCTCTTCGCGCTCTTCTGGGCGCTCGACGCGGCGGGGCAGGGCACGCTCGTCTTCCGCGACATCGAGCGCCACGCGGCGAGTCTCGATGGTCGGATGCTCTTCGGCGTGCCCGCCGTGGTGCTGATCACGCTGCTGCTCTTCGTCGGCGCGACCGGCAAGTCGGCGCAGATCCCGCTGCACGTCTGGCTGCCCGACGCGATGCAGGGCCCGACGCCGGTCTCGGCGTTGATCCATGCGGCCACGATGGTGACGGCCGGCGTGTACATGGTGGCGCGCCTCCACGTGCTCTACGCCATGGCGCCGGCGACGCTCGCCGTCGTCGCCGGCATCGGCGCGGCGACCGCCATCATGGCCGCGACCATCGGGCTCGTGCAGCACGACATCAAGCGCGTGCTCGCCTACTCGACGGTGAGCCAGCTCGGCTACATGTTCCTGGCCCTCGGCGTCGGCGCGTGGACGGCCGCGGTCTTCCATCTCGTCACCCACGCCTTCTTCAAGGCCTGTCTCTTCCTCGGCGCGGGCTCGGTGATCCACGGCCTGCACCACGAGCAGGAGATGCGGCACATGGGCGGGCTCCGATCGGCGATGCCGGTCACGTTCTGGACGTTCCTGATCGCGGCGCTGGCGCTCGCGGGCACGCCCCTCACGGCGGGATTCTTCTCGAAGGACGAGATCCTCTGGGAAGTGTGGTCGAGCCCGCTCGGCGGCGGCACGCTCTGGCTGATCGGCGTCGCCGGCGCGGGGCTCACCGCCTGCTACCTCTTCCGCCAGGTCTTCCTCGTGTTCTTCGGGCCGAGCCGCGTCGATCTCCACACCGCGGTGCACGTCCACGAGTCGCCGGCCGCGATGACCGTGCCCCTCGTGATCCTCGCGATCGGGTCGATCGTGGTCGGGTGGCTCGGCGTGCCGACGTTCCTCGGCGGCGCGAACCGGTTCGCGGCGTGGCTCGCGCCGGTGTTCGCGGCGGGCCACGCGCATGCCGCTGCCCACGCGCACGCGGCGGCCCACGACGCGAGCCTCGAGTGGACGCTGATGGCGATCTCGGTCGGCGTCGCGACGGCGGGGTTCGGGATCGCCTATCTCCTCTACCAGCGGCGGAGCGTCGATCCCGACACGTTCGCGGGCGCGCTCGGCGGCGCGCCGTACGAGCTGCTGGTGCACAAGTACTACTTCGATGAGATCTATTGGGCCACGCTGGGGCGCGGCACCCTCCTCCTCGCCCGACTCGGGAATTGGTTCGATCGCGTCGTGATCGACGGCATCGTCGACGGCAGCGCCACGGTCACCCGCGCGATCGCGCGCTTCGAGGGTCGCTTCGACGACCGCGTGGTCGACGCGATCGTGAACGGGATCGCCGATCTCACCTACGGGCTCGGGGGGCGCCTCCGCCGCCTCCAGACCGGCAGCATCAACGCCTATCTCTACGTCGTCGTCGGGGCGGTCACGCTCGTGTTGATCGCCCGGTTGCTCTAGGAGTCCGTCGCGCATGGATCACGTACTCACCTGGATGACGTTTCTGCCGTTGCTCGGCATGGCCGTCGTGCTCTGCCTGCCGTCGCACTCGCCGGCGCTCATCAAGCAGGTGGCGCTCGCCGCGACGCTCCCGACGTTCGGGCTCGCCGTCTGGCTCTTCGCGGCCTTCGACCGCACCACCACGAGCTTCCAATTCGTCGATCAGGTGCCGTGGATCGCCGCCTACAACATCCAGTACTTCGTCGGCGTCGACGGCATCAGCATCACGATGGTGCTGCTGACCGCGCTCCTCTGTCCGCTCTGCGTCCTCGCGAGCTGGAACATCGAGAGGGGCGTGCAGGGCTATTGCGCGCTCTTCCTGCTCCTCGAGACCGGCATGCTCGGGGTCTTCGTCGCCCTCGACTTCTTCCTCTTCTACGTCTTCTGGGAGGTGATGCTGCTGCCGATGTACTTCCTCATCGGCATCTGGGGCGGTGCGCGGCGCGAGTACGCCGCCATCAAGTTCTTCCTCTACACGTTCGCCGGCAGCGTGCTGCTGCTGCTCGCGATGCTGGTGCTCTACTTCCACGGCGAGCCCCACACGTTCGACATGACCGAGCTGATGCGGCGGAGCGGCACGATCGCGCTCGAGCTGCAGATCCTGCTCTGGCTGGCGCTCTTCGTCGCCTTCGCGATCAAGATCCCCGTCTTCCCGTTCCACACCTGGCTGCCCGACGCTCACGTCGAGGCGCCGACGGCGATCTCGGTGATCCTGGCGGGCGTGCTCCTCAAGATGGGGACGTACGGCATCCTCCGCATTAATTTCGCGATTCTCCCGGGAGCAACTCTGGAGCTGTCCTTCTGGCTCTTGGGGGCGCTCGGCACCTTCAACATCGTCTACGGCGCGCTCTGCGCCATGGCGCAGACGGATCTGAAGAAGCTCGTCGCGTACTCGTCGATCAGCCACATGGGCTACGTGATGCTCGGCATGGCGGCGTTCACCCCGCAGGGGATCAACGGCGCCGTCCTCCAGATGTTCAACCACGGCACGATCACGGCGATGCTCTTCCTCCTGGTCGGCGTGATCTACGACCGCGCCCATCATCGGAACATCGACGGCTTCGGCGGCCTCGCCGGGATCATGCCGGTCTACACGGGCCTCACGGCGGTCGCGTTCTTCGCGGCCATGGGACTCCCCGGCCTCTCGGCGTTCATCTCGGAGGTGTTGGTGCTGCTCGGCGCCTGGCAGAAGTATCCCGGCCTCACGATCGTCGCTGCGACCGCGATCGTGCTGACGGCCGGGTATCTCCTCTGGACGCTGCAGCGGGTGTGGCTCGGCACGGCCGACGCCAAGTACCTGACCCTTCCCGAGGTCAACGGACGCGAGCTCGCGACGCTGCTGCCGCTCGCCGCGATCGTGATCGTGCTCGGCGTGTACCCGCACGCGGTGCTCGACCTGATCAACACGTCGTTGCTGCACTTGAACGACATCGTGGCGTCGGCTGCGCCCGCCGGTGCCGGGTCCGCTGCAATGCCGGGCGGCTCCACCGCCATGCCGGGCGTGGCGCTCCGCTGACGCGATGGACCTCGGCAACGTCGACAGCCTCGCTTACAGCGCGCCCGAGCTGATCCTGATCGCGACCGCGATCCTGATCTTCGCGGCCGATCTCGTCGTGCGCGACAAGCAGCACTTGGGCTCCATCGCGCTCTTCGGCTGCGCCGCGACGCTGGTCGCGGCGATCGGCCTTCGCCTCCCGTTCAGCGACCGCTGGCTCGTGCAGGGGCTCTTCGGCTGGGGCGAGGGCTGGCTCTACTCACGGCTCGTGATCGTCGACGACTTCGCGGTCTTCTTCAAACTGATCTTCTGCCTCGCCGCGTTTGCCACGATCTGGATGTCGCTCGGCTCGAACGAGGTGCGCGACTCCGACGAGGGCGAGTACTACGGGCTCGTCCTCGCCCAGACCGTCGGTCTCTTCTACATGGCGTCGGCTGCCAACCTCCTAATGGCGTACCTCGCGCTCGAGCTCGTGAGCCTGACGTCGTACGTGCTGACGGGCTATCTGCGGCGGAACCGCCGCTCCGGTGAGGCGGCGCTCAAGTACCTCATCTACGGCGGCGTCGCGTCGGCGACGATGATCTACGGCATGAGCTGGCTCTACGGCATTGCCGGCAGCCTGGACTACCAGAAGATCAATTTGGCGCTCGCCGTTGGCACCACCGAGCCGCTCACGGTTTTTATTGCCGTCGTGCTGGTGCTGGTGGGGGTTGGCTACAAGATCGCGGCCGCGCCGTTCCACATGTGGGCGCCGGACGTCTACCAGGGCGCGCCGATCCCGGTGACCGCGTTTCTCTCGGTCGGCTCGAAGGCGGCGGGCTTCGCGATGCTGACGCGGCTCTTCTATCCCGGGCTCTCGGTGCCGGCGGAGGAGGGGCGCTGGACGCTGCTGGCCGGCGCCGACTGGCCGCAGCTCCTGCTCGTGATCTCGATGGTCACCATGACGCTCGGGAACCTCGCCGCGCTCCAGCAGCAGAACGTGAAGCGTCTCCTCGCGTACTCGAGCATCGCGCACGCCGGCTACACGCTGATGGGGCTCGTCGTGCTGAGCGACGCCGGGCTCCGCGCCATGCTCTTCTATCTGGTGACGTACTACCTGATGAACCTCGGCGCGTTCCTCGTCGTCATGGTGGTCGCGAACGCGACCGGGCGCGAGGACATCGAGGGCTATCGGGGGCTCGCGTGGCGCGGCGGTGCCGTGCCGGCCGTCGCGATGGCGCTCTTCCTCTTCTCGCTCGCCGGCATCCCGCCGCTCGCCGGCTTCGTCGGCAAGTTCTATCTCTTCGCCGCCGTCATCGAGGCGCGCTTCTACCTGCTCGCCGCCGTCGGCTTCGCCAACACGCTGGTCGCCCTCTACTACTACGTGCGCATCATCCGCACGATGTTCCTCGATCAGCCGCGCGGCGACGAGGGCGTCGTCGCGCTCGATCCCCACAATGCGTTCCTGCTCTGGTTCCTCGCCGTCCCGACCCTGGTGCTCGGTCTCTACTGGGCGCCGGTGATCGCCCTCGCCGATCGATCGGTGCGGTTCTTTCTCGGCTGAAGCTCAGCGGTCCCGCGTCCGGAATTCGCCGGGCGTGGGACCCCGCACGAGCTCGCATCCGCTTCCGCCCGCTCGCCCGACACGATCCACGAACGGTGGCATGGGGCCGGAAGCAGCCGACCGGCGAGGTCGCCAAGGCGGCGTGAGGGGAGTACGAAGAGTCTCGATGAGCAACGACGCCACGAGTAAGACAGGCCGGGTGGGCATCACCTTCACGGTGGCCAAGGTCGCCAATCCCAATCGTCGAGACGTTGCGATCGACGTTGATCTGCTGGTCGATACCGGGGCCATCTATAGCGTGCTCCCCGGCGACGTCCTGGCGTCGCTCGGCATAGAGCCTCTCGAAGTCGAGACCTTCGGTCTCGCGGATGGAACCAAGCGGGACTACCCGGTCGGAGAGGCATTCTTCGAGCTCGGCGCGAAACGAGCCACGACGAAAGTGGTGTTCGGTCCCGAAGGTGTCACGCCGCTCCTGGGTGTGCTCACGCTCGAGAGCATGGGCCTGATGGTGAACCCCGTCACGCGCGAGCTTTTGCCGATGCGTCTCTTCCTCGCGCGCGCCACGGCTTGAGTCCGCGCGCGAAACCGAGGCGTACCTGGATTGTCGGTCCCGCCGGGGCCGTGCTATTGCCTCCGCCGCCGTCGTGACCCCCAGATTCTCGCGTCGGCCCAAGGTACGAACATGGCGCGACGCCCTCTGCTGATCGGAGCTTTCGTGGTGGTGGCCGGCTTGCTCGCCGGCTTGCTGTTGCTGCGTGGCCCGGAAGCGCCACCGCCGCCACCGCCGCGACCCACTGGGACCCCGGTTTCCGTCGCGGTGGCGCCGACGGTCACGGCCTCCCCGCAGCGTGTGACCATTCGCACCGAGACCCAGCTCGAGCCCGTCGACGAGACCGACATCACGGCCGATCAGGCGAAGGCCGCGGCCGAGCGCTACCGCAAGGCGGCGCGCTACCCGCGCACCTCGCGCGCGCTCGAGAACGGTATCGACCCGATCGCCGCTTCGCGGCTACCGCCTGAAGAAGGCGAGGATACGCTCGAGCCTCGTCTCCTGGTGCGCCCGACCGTCACGAACTTCGAGGCGCCGAGCGACGTGATCCTCTACGGCGAGGTCGTGCTGCTCAAGAAGATCGAGGATCGAAACGGCGGCAAGGACGGCGAGAAGCGGCCGGAGCTCCAGCGCTTCCGCGCCGGCGCCAACTCGATGCGCGGCGTGATCCAGAACGCCGAGGGCGAGCTCGTCGCCAACGTCACGTTCCGGGACGACGGCCAGGGTGGTGACGCCCAGGCGGGCGACATGCTCTTCACTGCCATTTACACGCCGGACCCCGATAAGCCCGACGCGTTCCAGGGCGCGTTCAAGGTGGACGCGTTGGCGCAGACCACCGACGGGGTGGACCTCACGGCCGCGACGAGCTTCGTCTACAGCGTCCAGACCGCCCATCTCACCGGCGAGTACTCCGATGCGCTCGACAACGGGAATCTCAAGATCGACGTCGGCGTCGAGGTGGAGAAGGCGGGGCGGTATCAGGTGAAGGGTACGCTCGTGCGACACAGCGACGCGAAGATGGTGGGCTACGCGCAGGGCGAGGCCACGCTCACGCCGGGCACGCACACGATCCCGCTCGTCTTCTACGGCCTCATGTTCCACGACATGAAGGCCGACGGTCCGTATTCGCTGTTTTCGACGACGCTCGCCGCGCTCGACGGTACGACCTCGATCGAGAGCGACGTGGTGCCGAACGCGCATACGACCGCCGCCTACAAGGTGAGCGACTTCGGCGATCAGCCCTTCAACGACCCGGACTACATGCAGAAGGCGGCGCACTTCGACGAGGTCGAGCGCCAGAAGCGCGGACAATAGAAAGGGGATCTCTCCCCCTTCGCCTGAGCCTCCGCTACGGACTCAACTTGCGGAGGAGGCGGCTCACGAGGCGGTCCCCGAACGGGGTGTAGCGCTTGAGCGCCGCGTAGGCGTGCAGCGCCCAGCGATCGAGCCGGATGAGGGCGCGTTTGCGGGCGTCGTCGCCGGGACGCGGTACGTAATGCGTCGAGCGGATGCGGGTCGCGTGGCCCTCGTCCTGAAAGTAGTAGAGCGCGAGCGACTTCCGCGAGCCGCCTTCCGGGCACGTGACGGTCGTGACGCCGTGAAACGAGCTCGCGCCCGTGTCGAAGATCACGCAGCGATTGAAGGCCGGAATGAAGCGCTGGACCGCCGTCTTCACTTCGGAGTCCCAGAGCTCGAGCCGGCCGCCGTCGGCGTCGCCCCACGGGCGATTCAGGAAGATCAGGAGATTCAGCCGGCGCGTCCACGTGAGCTCGGCGGGATGCGAGAGGAAGTCGGTGTGGACGTTCACGAAGCCGCCGGCCTCGATGTCGCTGAGGCCGCCGCCTTCGAGCGCGGGGTCGGCGAGGAGCCCGGGGATGCCGGTCAAGGTGCCGAGCACCTCGAGAAAGGCGCTGCCGTTCAAATCCTCGACCACCTGGCGCGCGAACGGACCCATGCGCGCGACGTCGTTGAAGCCGCGCTTTCGCTCGTTGACGTGGTGGTAGAAGATCCAGTCGCCTTTGGTGGTGGCGAACTCCTCGACGAGGCCGGCCGCGACCTCGGGCCGCAGGAAGTCGTCGATGGACGTGTGCGGGAAGGGGGCCGCACTCGTGAAGCCATCATGGTGCCGTCGCGCGATATCGCGCAGCCGATCGAGGTCGAGTGAGCGCATGAGGCGAGGGGCCCACGTCATCGACCATTCACCGCGCTGCCGTCAAGATCCGGGCGGACACTATGGCGGTGGTTTCGAAAAAAAACGCGTCGACCTGCAGAAGGCCGCGACGGACCGGCCGCGTGCCGGTGACGCGTCGCATCTTCCTGAAGGGCTGACGCGCTGTCGAACTGAGCGCATTCAGCGGCCATTCGGGTCGCGCGCCAGTGCAGCGGCTTCCGCGCGACCCACTGCGCCGGGGCCTGGCGCGCGCCGTGCCGTGCGCGCAGCGTTGCGTCGTGGCGGACGTGGGGATGCGAGGCGATCGTCGACGTGTCGGTAGTTCCGCGCGCATCCTCGGCCTCGTCGAGCCGGTTTACACGGCCGGGGCGCAAGGCTATGCGCCTCCCCGTCGGAGGACCGGATGATGCAGGACTTGCGAGGAAAGATCGCCGTCGTGACGGGGGGCGGCACTGGCATCGGACGCGAGCTCGCGCGGCAGCTGACCGCGGCGGGCGCGCACGTCGCGCTCTGCGACGTGGACGCCGCGACGATGGCCGAGACGAAGCGGCTCTGCGAGGCCGAAGCGCCGGGAACGCGCGTCAGCACCCACGTCTGCGACGTCTCCGACGAGCGCCAAGTGACGGCCTTCCGCGACGCGGTCGCGAAGGCGCACGCGACCGACCACCTCCACCTGCTCTTCAACAACGCGGGGATCGGCGGCGGCGGGAGCTTCATCAAGGACGGGCGCGACGAGTGGGAGAAGACCTTCGGCGTCTGCTGGTTCGGCGTCTACTACTGTACGCGCGCCTTTCTGCCACTGCTGATCGCGAGCGACGGCGCCGTCATCGTCAACACGAGCAGCGTGAACGGATTCTGGGCCTGCCTCGGGCCGCGCACCGCACACACCGCGTACAGCACGGCCAAGTTCGCCGTGAAGGGGTTCTCGGAGTCGCTGATGGTCGATTGCCGTCTGAACGCGCCGCACGTGAAGGTCGCGGTCGTCATGCCGGGACACATCGGAACCTCGATCGTGTTCAACACCCAAAAAGTGCTCGGGAAGAGCGAGATCGCGACGATGTCGCCGGAGGAAGTGGCACGCGTCCGCGACATCCTTGTGCAACGCGGCCTCCCCGTCGCCGAGCTGCCCGACGATCAGGTGCGGGCGGCGATGGAGCAGATGGCGACGCTCTTCCGCGACGCCGCGCCGACGAGCGCGGCGGCCGCCGCCACGACCATCCTCGACGGCGTGCGCGCCGGGCAGTGGCGCATCCTGGTCGGCGCCGACGCGCATTCGATCGATCGCCTCGTGCGCGCGACCCCGGGCGAGGCCTACGAGGACTCGCTGCTCGCGGCGATGCAGGCCGAGGGCCACATGCACTTCGTCTCCTAGGGGCGGCATGGCCGACGTCCCGCCGGTGCTCGATGATCACGAGCTCGTCGAGGAGACGCTCGCGAGCTTTCGCGAGGCGATCGGCGGCGATCTCGCGGCCTATCGCGGCCACGTCTATCGCGTCTTCAATTTCTGCCGCGCGCTGAACCTCCGCGCCGGCGGCGGCGGTGACGACGACGACAAGATCGCGCTCGCCGCGGCCTTTCACGACATCGGCATTTGGACCGACGGCACGGTCGACTATCTGCCGCCCTCGATGAACCGTCTTCGTGCGCGCATGCAGGGGGACGGCCGCGAGGGATGGGCCGATGAGCTCGCGCGCATGGTCGAGCTGCATCACAAGCTGATGCCCTGTCGCGGCGACGGGGAGCGGCTGGTCGAGGCCTTCCGGCGCGCGGATCTGGTCGATCTCTCGTTCGGCCTCGTGCGCTTCGGGTTGCCGAGCGCCGAGGTGCGCGCGATCCAGGCGGCGTTTCCGACGGCCGGCTTCCACGGCCGTGTCGCGCGATTGGTGGGCGGCTGGGCGGTCACGCATCCGCTCCAGCCCTTCCCGATGATGCGTTGGTAAGATGCCGTGGCGTGAGGCGCTCGCGGTGACGGCGCTGGTCGCGATCGTGTACGCGCCGGCCGTGCGCTTCGACTTCGTCAACTGGGACGATCCGCGCTACGTGAGCGGAGACCCGCACGTCCGCGCGGGGCTCACCGCCGAGACCATGCGCTGGGCCTTCGGGCGGACCCACGACAACTGGCACCCGCTGACGTCGTTGTCGCACGTGGCGGTGTGGCAGCTCTTCGGCGCGGCACCCGGCCCGCACCACGCGGTCAACGTCGCGTTGCATGCGGCGGCCGCGGGCTTCGTCGTCCTCGCGCTGAGCGCGCTCACTGCGGCGCCGCTCCGGGCGGTCACCGTCGCGCTGTTGTTCGGGCTCCATCCCCTGCGCGTCGAGTCCGTCGCGTGGGTGAGCGAGCGGAAGGACGTCCTCTCCGCGCTCTTCTTCGTGCTGGCGCTCTGGGCGTATGCGCTCTGGGTGCGCCGGCCGTCCCGGTGGAGCCGGACGGCGCTGCTGGCGGCGTTCGTCGCCGCCGTGCTCGCGAAGCCGATGGTCGTGACGCTGCCGGTCGTGTTGCTGGTCCTCGACTGGTGGCCGCTGCGCCGCACCGAGACCTGGTTCCGCCTCCTCGTCGAGAAGCTGCCGCTCTTCGCGATCGCGGCGGTCGGGGCCGGCGTGACGGTGCTCGTACAGCGGACGGGTGGCTCAATGTCGACGCTCACGTCGCTGCCGTTCGACGACCGTCTGGCGAACGCCGCGGTCGCGAGCTGGCGGTATCTCGCCGACACGATCTGGCCGGCGCATCTCGCGTTCTTCTATCCGCTGCGCGCCTGGGCCCCGACGGTCGTGGCCGCCGCGGTCGTCGGGCTCGTCGCCGTCACGGGCGAAGCGTGGCGGCACCGCGAGCGTCGGCCGTACCTCCTCGCCGGGTGGCTCTGGTGGCTCGTGATGCTCCTGCCGGTGAGCGGCGTGTTCCAGGTCGGCGAGCAGGCGATGGCGGATCGCTTCACGTATCTCCCGAGCCTCGGGCTCGGGATGGCGGTCGTCTGGTTGGTCGCGGACCTCGCGGGTGAGCGATCCCGAGAGCGGCTCGCGACGGCCGCGGCCGCGCTCGCGATCCTCGCCTGTGCGTGGGCGACGCACCGTCAGCTCCCGACCTGGCGGAACAGCGAGACGTTGACGCGCCACGCCCTCGCCGTGACCGCGGGCAACTACATGGCGCACCTGAACCTCGGACGCGCGCTCGTCGAGCGCGGCGACTTCGCCGGCGGCCGCGCCGAGTACGCGGCTGCGGCCGCCATCCGTCCCGACCATCCGCTCGCGCTCACGAACCTCGGGCATGCCGAGCTGCGGGACGGGCAGCCGGATCGGGCCGAGGCGCTCTTCCGGCGCGCGCTCGCGGTCCGTCCGGCGCATGGGGACGCGCTGAATGGGCTCGGACTCGTCGCGGCGGCGCGCGGCGATCACGCCGCGGCGATCGCGTTCTACGAGGAGGCACTGGCGGCGAACCCGGGTCTCGGCTTCGTGCGGGGGAACCTCGCGGCCTCGCTGGCGGCGACCGGCCGCACCGACGAGGCGATCGCGGAATATGCGCTCGTCCTGTCCGCCGATCCGACGCTCGGCTTCGAGCTCGGCAACGTGCTCTTCCAGGCGGGTCGCTCCGACGAGGCGATCGCGGCCTGGCGGACGGCGCTCGTGGCCCGGCCCGACTGGCACGACGCGCGCGACAACGTCGCCGTGGCGCTCCTCGCGCTCGGCCGTCCGGCGGAGGCCATTCCGGAGCTCGAGCGGATCCTCGCGGCCGACCCGTCGCATGCGCGCGCCGCCCGGCACCTCGGGCTCGCGCTCAAGGCGGTCGGACGGCGCGGGGAGGCGATCGCGGCCCTCCGCCGCGCGCTCGCGGCGGAGCCCGGCGACCCGGAGGCGCGGCGCGCGCTCGCGGATCTCGGCGGGGTCGTGGAATAAGGCGCCCGTGTGCCCCTGGACCGACTATGCGCCCGCCACCATCGTGTTCTGCGAGCGCCGCCTCTGCGCCTGGGTGGTGGAGCCGTCGAACGCGTGGTCGAACCTCGCCTACGTGCTCGTCGGGCTCCTGATCCTCTGGCGGCTCCGGACGCGGCTCGCGACGGCGCTCACCGTGATCGGCGCCGGCGCGGTCGTCCTCGGTCTCGGGTCGTTCGCGTTCCACGCGACCGGCATCCGGGTGTTCGAGGTGGTCGACGTTTCCGGAATGTACGTGCTCTCCGGGCTCGGCCTCACCTTCGCGTTGCAGCGACTTCTCGGCTGGCGCGACCGGTCCGCCGTCGCCTGCTTCATCGGGCTCGTGCTCGGCTCGAGCCTCGTCATGATCGCGCTCGGGAACGACGGCATCGTGATGTTCGCGCTTCAGATCATCGTGATGGTCGCGATCGAGCTCCGGCTCCGCGACCGCAACCCGCCGGGTGCGGGCATCTGGATCGTCCGCGCGGTCGTCGTCCTGGTGGTCGCCTACGGCATCTGGAACCTCGACTTCCACGGCATCGTCTGCGACCCGGACAATCACCTCGTGAATGGGCACGCCGTGTGGCACGTGCTGACGGCGGTCTCGATCTTTCTCTTCTTCCGTTTTCAGGAGGCCGTGCGTCCGATCCCGTAATCTTCTCTTCTCAGCCGGCGGCGAGTTTGGTAGTCGGCGGAGGCCGGTCGAGCCCCCCATGGCCGCTACCCCCACCATCGCTATCGTCCGACCGCCGAAGCTCGTCTCGCGGAGCGCCGTCAACACCAACACGATCGCGCCGCCGCTGAACGTCGCGTATCTGGCCGGCGCGCTCCGCCAGCGCGGTTACGCTCCGGTCGTCGTCGACGCTTGCGGTCTCGCCCCGGACGGTCTCGCCCCGCTCGAGGATCTGCCGTACCTGGTGCAGGGGCTGTCGATTCCGGAGCTGATCGCGCGCATTCCAGCCGACGTGCGGCTGCTCGGCGTGTCGTGCATGTTCTCGCGGGAATGGTATCTGCACATTCGCGTCATCACGGCGCTCCGACAGGCGTTTCCGCACGCGCTGATCGTCGCCGGGGGCGAGCACGTCACGGCCGAGCCGGAGGTCTGTCTCGGGGCGTGTCCCGCGCTCGACGTGTGCGTGCTCGGCGAGGGCGAGGCGACGCTCGTGGCGATCGCGGACGCGCTCGCCGCCGGCACGTCCGTCGAGAAGTTGCCGGGCACGGTCGTGCGGACGGCGGCCGGCGAGATTCGCCGCAACGCGAAGCAGGCGCGCATCCGCGCCATCGACGAGATCGCCTGGCCGGACTGGCGCGACATTCCCCTCGAGACCTACCTCGCGCACGGCTGCGCGATGGACGAGCACGTGAAGCGAACGCTGCCGATGCTGGCGTCGCGTGGGTGTCCGTATCAGTGCACGTTCTGCTCGAACCCGGTGATGTGGGGTGTGAACTGGTTCGCGCGCGCGCCCGAGGACATCGTCGACGAGATCGCGCACTACCGGCGCACCTACCGCATCGAGCACGTCGAGTTCTACGATCTGACCACGATCCTCGATCGCAAGTGGGTGCGCCGCTTCACGCAGGCGTTGATCGACCGCGATCTCGGCGTCACCTGGGCGATGCCGCCCGGGACGCGCTCGGAGGCGCTCGACGCCGAGCTCCTCGGTCTCATGGCGCGCAGCGGCTGCAGCGGCATCACCTACGCGCCCGAGAGCGGCTCCGCGGAGACCCTGGTGCAGATCAAGAAGAAGGTCGACCTCCGCAAGATGCTCGCGTCGATGCGGATCGCCGTGCAGACGGGGCTGCAAGTGAAGATCAACGTGATCTTCGGGCTTCCCGGTCAGTCGCTCCGCGACGGCTGGGACACCTTCCGCTTCGCGCTGCGGACGGCGGTCGCGGGCGCGAGCGATCTCTTGGTGTTTCCCTTCAACCCCTATCCGGGGAGCGAGCTCTATCGCGGCCTCGTCGAGTCCGGACGCATCGACCCGTCATCCGTCGATCATCCGCGCTTCTTGCTCGCGGCCGACTACGGTGACACGCGCGCGGTGCGGAGTTGGTCCGACGAGCTTTCCGCGCGCGCGGTGCTCTTGGTGTCGGTGGGGACGATGGGGACGTTCTATGCGCTCCAGATGCTCCGCCGGCCGCTCCGCGCCATCCGCGTCGCGACGAACGTCGTGCGCGGAAAACCGGCGACGTGGCTCGAGCGCATGCTGGTCGGCCAAGCCCGTCGCGCGACGTACCGCCGCGCCCGTCGCACGCGGACGCCGTCGCCCATGCCGTACGGGGCCGAGTCGCTGTAGCCGCAATCGACACGCGCCGACGACCATGGTACGCGCGGCCCGTGTCGACGCGTCGGGCCCCCGAGTCGCGTGAGACAGACTCTCCGCGGTTCGCGACGCCGTCGAGCATGGCGACGCCGGTGTCGCAGCCGTGGGCGTGGGCGCTGTCCGTCACGACGATCTTCGCGGCCGTCGTGATCGCCGCCGCGGGGTATCACGAGCCGTGGCGCGACGAAGTCGTGCCCCTCAGCATCGCCCGCCACGCGGACTCGCTCCGCGAGCTCGCCGCGCCCCTCCGCTTCGAGGGCCATCCCATCCTCTGGTATCTCGTGCTCTGGATCGGGCTCGGCGTCTTCGGCCAGAGCTGGGTGCTGAAGGCCGCCAGCCTCGCGTCGGCGATCGGCGCGATGCTGTTGTGGAATCGCAGCCGGCTTCCCTGGTGGCTCCTGGGTCTCTTCACGTTTTCGTATTTCCCGCTCTACCAGTACTCGGTCGTGAGCCGCGGCTACAGCCTGGAGATGCTGCTGCTCTTCCTATGCTGCACGCTGGTGCCGCACCGCCGCGCGCATCCGGTGGCGCTCGCGACGGCGCTGGCTCTGCTCGCCAACACCGAGTCGTTCGGCACCGTCATGGCGATCGCCGCCGGGGTCATGCTGCTCGTGGACGCGGCGATGACGCGCGGGGGGGCCGATCGCCGCCGGCTCGACGGATGGACCGGCGCGGCCATCGTGATCTACGTGCTCGGGTTCGTGCCGGCGGTCGCGGTCGCGTTCCCCGACGTCGGTCATCGCGGCACCGCGGTGTATCAGCTGGATGCGACGACCATTGCCGCGGGTCTCGGCAAGGCGCTCGTGTGGCCGGTCGCCCATGCAACCCGGATCGCCGTGGTGCCGTGGCCGTCGCTCTGGGTCTGGGCGTGGTTCGTCTACCTGGCACGGACGCCGTCGGTCCTCTGCTTCGCCATGCTCTCGCTCGTCGGCGTCGAGAGCATCCTCAATCTCGTGCACGGAACCACGGCCACGTGGCACATCGGCAATCACGTCCTGGTGATCGTCGCGACGCTTTGGCTCGATGGGACCGCGGGCCTCGCGTCGCGCCCGGACCCGGAATGGCTCGCGCGCGTGCGTCCGTGGCTCGGCCGGGTGCTGCTCGCCGGGTTTGTCGTCCTACTCCTCTCCTTCGTGGTGCTCGCCGCCGACGCGATCCGGAGCGACGTGCGATACGACAATTCGTCGAATCGCGAGCTCGCGCGGCTCCTGGACGCCGATCCGGCGCTCGCCGACGCCGTCATCATGGCCGAGCCCGACGTGCTCAGCTGGTCGGTGCCGTATTACACGCGCCGCCGCGTGTTCCTGCCGCGGGAAGATCTCTTCCGCGACTGGGGGATTTTCGCGCCGCCGCGCCGTCCCGATTACGATCTCGGCGCGCTGCTCGCCGCCGCGAAGCGTGTCCAGGCGGAATGCGCGTGCCCCGTCGTGATCGCGCTGGGGTGGGACCTCGACCCGGTGGGGGTCCGAACCAACTTTCCCGGCACGCGTTTCGCCGAGACCTTCGCGGTCACCGCGCAACAGCGCGACGCGTTCGTCGCCGCGACCCGTCCGCTGGCGGCGCGCGGCTCGACCATGACCGACGAGTGGTACGATGTCTTCCTCCTCCGCTGACCGGGCCGTACGCGGGATCGCCTGCGTGGTCGTCGGCCTCGCGATCCTGGCCCGCCTGCATGCCGTCGTCGCCTGGCCCGCCATCCACGATTGGGATGCGAGCGGCCACGCGGTGAACGTCGTCGACCTCCGCGAAGGCCACTTGCCGGATCCGCGATCCTGGTGCGGCAGCCATCCGCCGCTCTACTACGCGCTCGGTGCGGTGCTCTGGGCGATCCTGCCCGACGGCGTGCCGGTCCATCAGACGTTGCGTCTCCTCTCGGTCGCGGCCTGGACGGCGACCGTCGGTCTCGTCTGGGGCTGGCTCCGCCGGCGTGTCGGTGCGGCGGACGCGGCGGTCGCGGCCGCGCTTCTCTTCGCCGTTCCCGGATTCACGATCGCCTCGGTCATGATGACGAACGACGCGCTCTGCGCGTTCTTCGTGACGGCGGCGTTGCTCGGCCTCCTCGCGACGGCCGGCGACCGCGTGCCGACCGTGCGCGCCGCGGCGGCGATCGGCGCGATCGCGGGGCTCGCCGCGCTCAGCAAGGCGACGGGTGTCGCGATCGTCGGTTGGGCCGGCCTGACGCTCGCATGGCGTGCGCGACGCGATCCGAAGCGCGCCGTGCCGGCCTTGCTCGTGTTCGCGGTCGTGAGCGGGGCACTCGCGCTCCCGCACTACGGGCGTCTCTTCCTCGCGGTCGCGGGCTCGCCGTACGACGTGCTCGCCGTCCGCGCCGGCTCGCAGGAGAAGGAAGTGATCGCGACGGTGGTCGAGGCCGTCACGCAGGTGGACCGGCGGGGGACCTCGCCGGTGGCGCTGTTCGTGGCGTCGCTCTGGGGAGATCCGACGGCGGTCTTTCTGCCGCGTGGGGCCGCGACGTACGGGCTGTCACGCGCCCTCGTGCTCGGCGGCGCGTTCGTGGCTGCCGTGCTGCTGGCCGGCCTGGCGCGCGTTCTCGCGCGTCGCGATCTGTTGCGGGCCAACGCGGCGGCACTGCTTTTCGGCGTCGCCTATGCGGGCGCTCTCGTGCCGCACGCGATCTCGCGGCCGTACATCGTTCTCACCAAGACGAACTACGTGATGCTCGAGGCCTTGCCGCTCGCGATCCTGCTCGTGAGCGGGCTCGCGTGGGCGCGGGGCATGCTGCGCATCGCCGTGCACGCGATGCTCTTACTGGTGGCGGTCGGCGGCCTCGCGCTCACGACCTACGGATGGTGGCGCCCAGCCGCGGCCGCGCCCGCGCCGCCGGCGCTCGTCCGTACCGAGGGCGCGGCGGGAGCGGTCGAGCGCTGGTTCGTCGAACGCGCTCGCGATCCGATGCGTGCGCTCGAGCGGACACTGCCCGCGCTGCAGCGCAGGCACGATCTTCGCTTGGTGCGAATCCTCGGCTTGCCGCCGCTCGCTCCCGAGCCCGCCGTCTCGCCGGAGGCCGCGGCATCACTCGAGCTCGCCCGTGCGCGCGTCGCCTGGCTGGAGCTCTACAACCTCGTGCCGTGGTTCCAGCCGATCGCCTCGCGCCTCGTGCCGACCGTGCTCGACGTCCGCGAGCAGGACACGACGGCCGACGTGCGTCTTCGCGTCGAGGCCGCTGGTTCGACGCCGCCGCCCGCCGGCACGCTCGGCCCCTGGCCCTTTCCGCCGTTCGAGGAACGGATGACGCTCGTGCGCGACGGTCGTGAGTGGCGGATCGCGGCGATCGAGCAGGACGGCGTCTCCGACGCCAGTGCCGTCGCCGCCTTCGTCGCGAATCCGACCTGGGCCGGCTACGAGCGCCTGCGCGCGCTCGGGTGGCGCCCACCGTGGGAGCTCGGCATCGCCGCTGCCAGGGGCGCGGCGGCGCCGTGATCACCGCAGGACGAAGACGTCGTAGTTTTCATCGCTCGACGGTGCGTTCCGCAGGCGCTGCAACAGCTCGACGCGGCGGAGAAAGGCCGTGCGGGCCGTCGCGTCGAGCGTGAAGGTCTGGTCGAAATACGTGCCGTTGTAGGCGCGCTGCACGTCGGGTCCGTCGAGGCGCCAGCCGAGCGCGATGACGACGGGCACGCCACGGCGATCACGCATCTCGGTCGCGGTCGCGAGCAGCTCGCCCAGGCTCAATTCATGCCGCCGGCCGCCGGGCACCTGAATCAGGAGCCAGTCACGAAAGGCCTGCTCTTGCGGCAGGTAGATGGGGTTGTCGCGGTAGTAGCGCAACGACAGACCGAGCGTCTCGGGCTCGGCGATCACGATGGCGTGCGCGAGGCTCGGATCGGCGGCGATGATTTCGGCGAGACGCTTGCTGGACGAGGCGTCGCCGCGCACGTCGTCGAGGATCGCGCGGGCTCCGATGTCGACCTGCGTGAGGAGTGCCAGCGTGAGCGGCGCCATCAGGCCGAAGCGGAGTCCGCGCTGAAGGCGCGTCATGACCCCGCCACGGGCGTCGTCGCGATCCCACGGCGCGCCGAGCCAGAGCGTCGCCATCACGATCAGCAGGAAGTAGCCGATGTGACGCGGGCTCCCCGGGTATACGAGGTCGAAGACCATTTCGAATCCCACGAAGGACGCGACCGCGAAAACGAGCAAGGCTGGCCGCGGGAGCAAGAGCAGCCAGAAGAGCAGGATCCAGACCGAGAAGTAGGGCAGGCGATAGAACGGCGCGGCGTGGATGCCCGGCCGAGTGAGGGCGCGCCACGCCGCGGAGGCGATCGTGCCGACGTCGTGGTGATACAGCGCGAGCGGCAGAACCGAGCGGTCGGGCATCGTGCTGAGCGGGGAATGGAGGACGAGCGCCAGGTAGAGGAGGCTCGCGACCGCATGCGAGCGCGCGAGCGGCTGCTTCCGCGCCACGAGCGCGTCGACGACGATGGCGGCGCCAGCCGCGGCGGCGACCAGAAACCCCATCGCCGTGACGTTCGCGAGCGCGCCGAGGACGAGCGCCATCGCGTAGGGCCGCTCGCGTCGCACCGGATAGAGCGCGCAGAAGGCGAAGAGGAGGAGCATCACGAGGCCGTTGCCCCGCGCCATCACGGCGTACTCGTAGAGCGGGAAGTACCCGAAGACGAAGAGACACGAGATCCACAAGGGCAACGGAGCGCGCGCGACGAACAGGAACACGGCGGCGCAGGCGACGGCGGTCGCGAGCGTCGGCAAGACGAGGTTGGAGCCGACGAGGGCCCAAGACCAGCGTAGGATCAGGTACCAGAGGACCGGGTGGCCCTCGTGTCGCAGCATGTGCCAGAGATCGCCGAGCGAAGGCAGCTGCTGCGCGAGGCTCAGCGGTACCACCTCGTCGCGCCAGAGCTCGTGATGGGCCGCGGCGAAGACCACGACCGCCGCGTAGAGCGTGGTGACGATCCCGGCGGCGATCCACGAGGGTCGCGACGAGCGCGGCGTCGGCGGCGCGCTCGTCCCGCCGGTGCCGTTCACCGCGAGGCGCCGTCCGGCTTCTCGGCGGCGAGCTCGACCGGGACGGTGACGCGGGTGAGCTTCCGGCCGCGGCGGATCACCCAGGTGACCCGGTCGTCGGGCTCGAACTCGGGCCCCCACAGCACGCCGTCGAAGGAGCCCAATGGTCGATCGTCGATCCCGAAGACGCTGCGCTCGAGCGGATCGCGCACTCCCTGCCAGGCGAGATGCTTCGCATCCTCCGAGAGACGGGGGCGCCAGACCGCTGAGAACCCGGAGACGCGCCGCGTGCCGTCGACGTGGATGGACCAATTGCGCTCGCTCGTGCCCTCCGCCGCGCCATACGCGACGTGCGCGCCGTTCTTCGTCGGCGCCATGCCCCACACGTCGCCGTAGGGGCCATACTTCTCCTTGCCGTGGATCAGCCAGATCTCACGGGTGCTGTCGGGCTTCTGCACGAGGCACGGATACACGACGGTGGTGCCGTCCGCGCTCGGCTCGGGGGGATGCCGCCGCCACGGCTCGACGCACGTGACGTCGTCGACGGGATGGCCGTTTCGCACGACGCGCCAGATCTCGGCGTCGCCGGCGACGCGCTCCCACCAGAAGGCTGCCGGTGCCTCCGACGCCGTCCGCACGGTGGCGGGCGCGATCTCGGAGAGGTGGGCGCAGTCGTCATCCTTCTGGTCGAGCGAGCTGACGGCGTAGGAGGCGATGCGCAGGCCGTCGCGATAGACGCCCCAGCCTTCCGCGTCGCGTGTGACCACGAGGATGCCGCCGTCGGCGAGGAAGCGCACGCTGTGGCGCAGCGCCAAATCGGGCGGGGCCGCCGCCTGCAGCGCTGCCGCGCCGCAGGGGGCCTCGGGTGTCGGAAACGAGCGCCCCTTCGTTCCGTCGACCATGATGCGCACCCCATCCTCGGTGCGTGCGAGGTACGCGACGTGTCGCCCGTCATCGCTCATCGCCGGAAGACCCATCTCGTCGACGCGCGCGGCGACCTCGCCGTCGACGAGCAGCGTCACCTCCCCGTACTTGCCCTTCTCCGCACCTGCCAGGGCGCCGATCGCCGTCCAGCGCGTGCCGTCGGCGCTGAACCCGACTTCGCCCGGCGCCTGAAACGTGGTGGGACTTTCCAGCACATTGGGATCCTAAGCTTAGAATTCCACGTGGACAAGTTGTCGCG
>JADMIO011560667.1_pt1 | contig 57230 bp, 88 predicted proteins | sample 8958161 | NCBI WGS metagenome assembly JADMIO01 (sample SAMN16585339, study PRJNA669376) | soil metagenome | isolation source: Crop rotation soil | place: USA: Cullars Rotation, Alabama | collected 2011 | reverse complement strand
GCGCGCGGGACGATCACGACATACTGGTTCAATACATAAAGAACGCCGCCGAGCAGCGTCGTGGCGATGATGGCGAGCACGGCCAGGCTCACGCAACTGCATCCTCTTTTTTGTCCCGTATTCATGTTCGTTTTTGAATGGTAATCAATAATTCCGGTTCATCACAAGCCGCTTGCGGGGATCAGTCAACCAGTGGTTTGCCCTTGGTTTCGGGCGCGAACGGCAGCGCGACGAGGCCGAGGATGAAAACGCTGGAGACGATGATCGCCGCGTAGCGGAGCGGATTGTCCACGCTGCCGAGCGAGCTGAGGATGGTGAGTTCCGAGAGCCCCTTCGCCGCGCGTTCCGTGCCCGCGGGTGCGACCAGCGAACCCGCCAGCATGCCGAGCGTGAATGGCGCGGTCGCCGCCACGTAGCGGGCGGTGTTGTAGCAAAAGCCGGTGCCGGTGGCGCGGAGCCGGGTGGGAAACAGCTCCGGGAAATAAATGCTGTAGCCGCCGAAGACGGAAAGCGTGCCGATCCCGAGCAGCGGGGCCATCCACCAGATCTGCCCCGGTTTGGTCATGAACCCGAACACGCCGACCACGCTGGCCAGAGCCACGCAGAAAATCAGCGCAAACGCGGGCCGCCGCCCGACGCGCCCCATGAGCAACGTGAATAGATAGGTGCCGACTGCGGCGCCTCCGTTGAAAAGCAGCATCGCCTTGCTCGCGTGCCAGTCCCGCTCCGTCTCCACCGTGGTCCGCACGAGTTCCGGGAGCCAGAAACCGATCCCCCACAGGCCCATGATGCCCGCCAGCCCGAGCGTGATGCCGACGAAAAGATTCTTCCTCCACCGGGGATCGCCGAAAAGCTCCCGCAGGCTCCCCATACCGTGCCCGCTGTGGTGCACCTCGCCGCGGCGCTCCGCCTCCTTCGCCCGCACCCAGCTTTCCGGCTCCTTGAGGCGACGCATGACGAACAGCACGAGGAACGCGGGCAGCACGCCGATCATGAAAAGCACGCGCCACCCGGAGTAACCCTGCACCTCCATGCCCGGCGGGACGAGCAGGCTGATGCCCGCCGCGGACATGTTCCCCAGCGCGGCCATCGATTGCAGGAAGCCGAGCGCATACGGGCGCGAGCGGGCCGGCATCGCCTCGGCCACCAGGGAGACCGCCGCCGCGAATGTCCCGCCGATGCCGGTGCCCATGAGGAAGCGGTAGATCGAAAAATCGACCCACGACACCGAGAACGCCGAGAGGCCGGTGAAAATCGAATAGGCGAGGATCGCGACGAACATCGTCTTTGCCCGGCCCCACCGGTCGCCCAGGATCCCGAACACGATGCCGCCCGTCGCCCAGCCGAACATGAGGATCATGGTGGCGAGACCGCTGTATTTGCTGACCTGCGCGGCGGTGGTTCCCGGCCCGAGGAGTTCCTTGATCGCCGAAGCGCGGGAGAGGATGAAAAGCTGCTGGTCGAGCGTGTCAAAAAACCAGGCGAGCCAGCAGACGATGAGGACGAACCATTGACCGCCGGAGAGTCCGCGGTACCAGGCCAAATTTTGTCCGGCGTCCACGGGGGCGCCGATGTTTCCGGGAGGAGGATTCATGGGTGCGCGATGGTATAGCGGCTTGCCGGTGGAATAACAACCGGGATTAACAATGTTTCGCAATTCCCTTCCGCATGCTTACGGTGTCATGGCAAGGAATGCTTGACGCCGGGCCCCGGGTTTGTGTCACTAGCGGCGGTTCCACAACCCCCTCCCCCAACGTATGCAAAAACTCCTCGCAGCTTTTGCCGTGATCCCGCTGGCGCTCTCCTTTGCGCGCGCCGCGGAGACCGGTTTCACCTTCAAGGACACTCCCGGCCAGTACCTGGATGTCCTCTACAATGGCAAGATCGTCGCCCGCTACATGGACGGTCACGATCTCTCCACGCCGGACAAGCACACCGAGACTTTCAAGCCCTACCTGCACGTCTTCGACGCACAGGGGACGGCGCCGATCACGAAAGGGCCAGGCGGGCTTTTCCCCCATCACCGCGGCCTGTTCATCGGCTACGATGCCGTGACCGTGGGGGGCCAGTCCTACGACCGGTGGCACATGAAGGGGGGCGACCAGATTCATGAGAAATTCACCGCGCAAAAGGCCGGCGCGGATTCGGCCACCTTCACCTCGCAGGTGCGATGGACGCAGGACGGCGACAAGGGAGCGGTGCTGGAGGAGGAGCGCACCTTCACCTTCCTGCCGCCCCCGGCACCCGGTTACCTGCTCGTGGACATGTCCTCGAAGCTGAAAGCCGTGGCGGGGGAAACCCAACTGGCCGGCACCGTGGAGCACGCGGGCATCCATCTCCGTCCCTCCGATGATATCACCCGGGACGCGACCGTCTATGTCTTCCCGAAAAAGAACGCAAACGCGCACAAGGACAAGGACTACCCATGGATGGGCGAGAGCTTCACGCTGAATGGAAAACGCTACAGCGTGGTCTATTTCAACGCCCCCACAAACCCGAAGCAGTCCGCGATTTCCGCCTACCGCGACTACGGGCGGTTCGGCATTTTTTTCAAAACCACGATTCCCGAGGGGAAGGATGTGACGCTGCGCTGCCGCATCCTCGTCGCGGAGGGAGAGATGCCCCCGGCGGAGGTGATCGAAAAAATCTACAACGCCTTTGCGGGGACTTCCGACCCGGTGCCGGAGTTGACCGTCAAAAAGGGGGAATCCATGGCGGCCAATCCCGCGCAGAAACCGGCGGCTAAGGAAGCCACTCCGGCAGCCACGCCCTGACCTCCAGCGTGCGAGAGAAATGCAGCAGCGGCTCAGTGTCCGCCGGTGTGACGCCGAGCCATTGCAGCATCGTGTTTTTGCGGAGTTCGATGCCCGCGTTTTGCAGCGGCCAGCGGACATGGTCCACATCCACGCGCGCGACCTTGCCCCGGCGGTTCGCCGAGTAGAGGCAGTAGCGCTCCGTGAGCCAGTGCTCGATGGAGCCGGGTTTCGCCGCAAAGACCGGGCCGGTGGAGTGATAACGGGCGTGGAATTCCGCGCCGGGCGCGCCCCTGTGCGTGCGGGTGCTGCGGTAGAGGATCGCGTCGCCCACGGGGCCGGTGGACATCTGCGCGTTGAAATACGGGAGGAGGAAAAAGCGGCGCGCGACATTCACGGCAATGGGATTCGCGGCGTCGAGGCTGAAGAACCAGACGCCACCCTTCCCGCTGTGTTTCACATAAGTCCGCACGTTCAATTCCGCAAAGGCGGAGAGCCATGGCATGGAGGGAAATTTATAGGGCTTCACATCGGTCATGTGAAACGGCACCACGGCGATCCACGCCTCCCCTTCAAAAGTGTCGATCTCCAACGCCTCCGGGATGAGGGGGCGCAACTGCTCCACGGGCACCGGGTAATGCATGAAAAGCAGGTCGTGCCATTTCATGTCCATGCCCGGGCGTCCCGGCGGGATGGGCCAGGGGCGGTGCGAGGGTTCGGGCGGGTCGGTTTTCTTCAAGAAGTTATGAGGATGCGGGTTGCCATGAAAGGTGGATGCGGTCGATGCGGCAGGGAGATACGATTCCCATGCGGCATTTCAATGCAACCATATTAGTGAGGACCCTCCATGAATACACCTGAAAATAACGGCGGCAACGGCGGCGTCACCCGGCGCGGTTTTGTGAAACTGGCAATCGCGGGAGGAATGGCCGTGGGCGCCGGAAAAAGAGCGTGGGGAGCGGAGGCAAAAGACGGCGTCCCCTACCGCACCCTCGGCAGGACCGGTGAAAAAATCTCCATGGTCGGCCTCGGCGGCTTTCATATAGGCATGCAAGCGGACGAGCAGGAGAGCATCAAGATCATCCGCGCTGCGATCGATGGCGGCCTCAACTTTCTCGACAACTGCTGGGATTACAACGACGGAAAGAGCGAGGTGCGCATGGGCAAGGCGCTGCGCGACGGATACCGCGCGAAGGCTTTCCTCATGACGAAGATCGACGGCCGCAACAAGGAAACCGCCGCGAAACAGATCGACGAATCGCTCCAGCGCCTGCAGACAGACCATGTGGACCTGATGCAATTCCACGAAATCATCCGCCCGGAAGACCCGGACCGTATTTTCGCGGAGGGGGGTGCGATAGAGGCGATGCTCGCCGCAAAAAAAGCGGGCAAGGTGCGCCACATCGGGTTCACGGGGCACAAGGACCCGTCGATCCATCTCAAAATGCTCGAAACCGCCAAGGCCCACAAATTCCGTTTTGACGCGGTGCAGATGCCGCTCAACGTGATGGACGCGCATTTCCGCAGTTTTCAACACCAGGTGCTCCCGATACTGGTGAAGGAGGAAATCGGGGTGCTGGGAATGAAATCGATGGGCGATCCTTTCATCCTCAAAAGCAAAACTGTGACACCGGTCGAGTGCCTGCACTACGCGATGAATCTGCCGACCTCCACGGTCATCACGGGGATGGACAAGTTGGAACTCGTGGACCAGGCGCTGAATGCGGCGCGCACTTTCAAGCCGATGAATGAGGAGGAAGTTTCCAAGCTGCTGGCGCGGACGAAGGAAGCGGCCGCAGAGGGGAAATTCGAGCTTTTCAAAACGGGCGGGCATTTCGACGGCACCGCGCAAAACCCGCAGTGGCTGGGGTAGATTTGCAATCCACCCGCACAATCAATATTCCGGTGGGGAATAGACGTTGAACGTCACGGCTGGGGTGTCACCGGGGTTGGTGAACTTGTGCTTCACTCCCGCGGGGATGAGCACGGCATCGCCTTGTTTCATCCGGATATCCTTGTCATCCCCGATCTCGGCGGACAACTCGCCATCGATGAGAAAAAGCACCTGTTCACTGTGATCGTGGGCCTCCGGCTTGTCGCCGCTCGATTTTCCCGGCGCGAGGTTCATCACGGCGATCTGGCTGAGCTTTGAGGTTTGCAGAACTTCAAACCAATCCGCCGCCTCGTTGATATTGGAAATTTTCATGGAAGGAATGCCTCCAAGTGAATTCGCTTCAAGCCGGTTGGACGGATGTCCTGCAACATGGGATTGTGCCGCCAATCCATTTTCGGGTCGGGATGCGTTTGAATTATTGCCCCATGACAAAGATTGACGGACGGCACGCGAAGATCGGCATCTCGGGATGGACTTACCCACCGTGGCGTGGAATATTTTTTCCCAAGGGATGGCCGCAGAAACGTGAGTTGGAATACGCCTCACGGCAGCTCAATTCCATCGAGGTCAACGGCTCGTTTTATGCCCTGCAACGTCCCAAAAGCTACCGGACGTGGCATGATGCGACGCCGGAGGGCTTTGTGTTTTCGGTGAAGGCCAACCGCTACATCACGCACATCCGGAGATTGAAGGATGTCGAAATTCCGATGGCGAATTTCTTCGCATCCGGCCTGCTGCTCCTCGGGGAAAAACTCGGGCCGATCCTCTGGCAGTTGCCGCCGAGTTTTCGCTACGACAGGGAAATTCTCACGCATTTTCTTTCCCTGCTCCCAAGGGACACCAAAGGCGCTGCGAAACTCGCGCGCAAACATGACCGGAAGGAAAAGGACCATGTCTGGCTGAAAACGGACCTCAACCGCCCGTTGCGGCACGCGCTGGAAATCCGCCACGCCTCGTTTGAAAACAAGGAGTTCATCCGGCTGATGCGCGACAATGATGTGGCGATCGTGGTGGCCGACACAGCCGGCAAGTGGCCGTTCATCGAGGAGAAAACCGCGGACTTTATGTATGCGCGCCTGCACGGGGATGAAAAATTGTACGTCAGCGGCTACACTCAAAAAGCCCTGCGCCGGTGGGAGCAAAAAATCCGCAAATGGAAGGCGCGCGATGTCTTTGTCTATTTTGACAACGATGTGAAAGTGCGGGCGCCGTACGACGCGATGACTCTCGCCCACCAGCTCGGAATCGCCGCCGCGCCACCCGTCTATCCACGGCACCCCGCGAAGGCCACCGGCACCGCGCGCCGCGAATGGCCTCCCGTAGGTCGCCGGTGGGATGCGGATTAGCAGCGCCGGGCACGGCCAAAACAACGTTTAAATACGTATTCCCATAAAAGAAACTCTTATGGCAATTTCCATCAAATCCGCACACCTGAAGCGCTACAGGGACCTGGCCGCGTTCCTGATCAAATACCGGCAGGGCAACCTGCTGAAGGAAGCGCCGCCGATCGACGACCCTTTGGATTTCGCATCGCCGCCGCCTGTGCCGCCCGACGCGCGGGAATTTGCTGCCGACCTGGAGAAGCTCGGGCCGACATTCATCAAGCTGGGGCAGTTGCTTTCCACCCGCGCCGATTTCATCCCTCCCGATTACATGGAGGCGTTGACGAAACTGCAGGACAACGTCGATCCATTTTCATTCGAGGAAGTGGAGGCGATCGTGTCAGTCGAGATCGGGGCGCGGATTTCGCGGGCGTTCCTCGAATTTGAAAGCACGCCGGTGGCCGCCGCGTCGCTCGGCCAGGTGCACCGCGCGGTACTGCGCGATGGCAGGCCGGTCGCGGTGAAAGTGCAGCGTCCGGGCGTCCGTGACCGCGTGGCGGAGGAACTGGAATTCATGCTCACGATGGCGGAGTTCATCGACAATCACACCGAGGTGGGCCGCCGCTACGAATTCGTGAGGATCGTGGAGGAACTGCGCAAGGTGATGATGCAGGAACTCGATTACCGGCTGGAGGCGGCGAATTTGCGGTTGATGGGGCAAAAGCTGGCCGACTTCAAACACATTTTCATCCCCCATCCCATCGATGATTATTCCACGGGGCGGGTGCTGACGATGGACCTGGTCTCGGGAATGAAGGTGACAAAAATTGGCGGGATCAAGCGCCTCGAGGTCGATACAGCCCGGCTGGCGGAGGAGATTTTCGAGGCTTACCTGCAACAAATCCTGGTGGACGGTTTTTTCCATGCCGACCCGCATCCCGGCAACGTCTTCCTGACGGACGACAACCGCATCGCCCTGCTCGATCTCGGCATGGTGGGGCGGATCAGCACGTCGCTGCAGGACCAGTTGCTGAAACTCCTCCTGGCGATCAGCGAGGGACAGGGCGACAAGACCGCTGATGTGGCGATCAACATCGGCCAGCCGAGGGATGACTTCGACGAAATGCAATTCCGCGCCCGGCTCGGCGAGGTGGTGGCGCAGCAGGGTTCGGCGAGCATCACGGACATGCAGGTGGGAAAGGTGGTGCTCGGCATCACGCAGATCGCCGCCGAATGCAACATCCGCGTGCCGCAGGAACTGACGATGGTCGGCAAGGCGCTGCTCAATCTCGATCTCGTGGGCCGCACGCTCGCGCCGGACTTCAATCCCAATGAATCGATCCGCCGCAATGCCGCGCAAATGATGCAAAAGCGGACGTGGAAGAGCCTTTCGCCCGGCAACCTCATCACGGCGATGCTGGAGACGAAGGAGTTCATGGAAAAACTTCCTTCGCGGCTGAACCAGTTCACCGATCTCGTGGCGGGAAACAAGCTGCGGATCAAGGTCGATTCCATCGACGAGGATCTGTTGATGGCTGGGCTGCAAAAAATCGCCAACCGGATCACCCTCGGATTGATCCTCGCCGCATTGATCGTGGGGGCGGCGATGTTGATGCGTATTGAGACCCGGTTCACCCTCTTTGGGTATCCGGGATTCGCCATTCTGTTTTTCCTCGGCGCCTCTGCCGGGGCCATCGCGTTGATTTTCGCAATTCTCAAAAGCGACCGCCCGGGCAGGCGGTGAGGCCATGGCTCGCATCTTGCGGCAGGGCATAGTTCAAAGCCGCGAGGAATCTCTCCTTGAAACGTCTTTCGTGCGCAGTTAAGTAACACCTCGGACGGGGCGGCATCCCCCGGTTTTTAATGCCGATGTGGCGAAATGGCAGACGCAACGGACTTAAAATCCGTTGACCTTAACGGGTCGTGTGGGTTCAAGTCCCACCATCGGTATCTTTATTTTGCATAAAAGAGAATCAAAAAGGCTGGCCTTCTCTGTGGATTGCAACTCCACGAAGGGCTGCACGGTGGCTTGAGTGCGCTTGGATGCAGCGAATCCGTTCCATTCTGTTCCATTCCTGATTGACCTTTCCCAGGGCTGGTGGCAGGATGGATTCGCAATGAGCCGCACGATTAAAGGATGCCAGACAAATGCAGGTGGCGTCTCTCCGGGAATCGGAGTGAAGAAAATGACGCATCGGGCAGAGCGCAGACTCGCAAAAAAATTGACGGCAGCATGCGATGAATGAACACTCTCAAACTCATAGTCCACTACCGGACGCCAAGCCTGAACGTGACAAAGCGGCAGCATTGGGCGCAGCAATACAAGGAGAAGCAAAAGGCATTCAGCGCGTTGTTGTGCGCTTTACAGGATATCGCGTCAGGCCGCTCGATCCTGACAACTTCGCTGGAAGCATCAAAGACCTCTTGGACGGCCTCAGGCATTCTGGCATCCTACATGGCGACGAGCCATGGCGCATCAAACTCGAAACCGAGCAGGAGAAAGTCAAAAGCTACGACCAAGAGCGGACTGAAATTGAGATCGTTTACCCCTAGTCCCACCAGCTCTTTCGGTTCTTCAGGGCTGACACGGCGATCATTGCCGCAATCCCAAAAATAATGACGAGCACAAAAACCCACCATGGCGCATCCAGATTAACCGTTTGCTTTACGGTGTGGGCAGCGAGCATTATGCAAGAAAACCAAACCAGATAACCGGAAACAAGAACAGAATTTATGCTACCCACACTTGTGTTTCATCACAAATTCAAAAACGATTTTGAGGCAGTGATTCGATTCGAGCGGGAGCCGCATTGTTGCCCAAGACTACGGGCCAATATCAATCAATCCCTGCTTGCTGGTATAGAGGACGAATACCGCGCTTGGGGTGAGTATATTGAGGAGGAATGCCTGAAGGTGCTCACTGCTTCCGAATTGCGAATGGTAAAACTCTGGAGGGAAACGGGCCACAAAATCGAACCATTTGACCCCACTGGAATGCAGATAACGCATGAGCAATGGCAGCAGAAGATGGACGAGCAAAGGAAGGAAATGCGGGAGGGGTGCCAGCATCAAGTTGATGCCCTTCTGGAAGCTGGATGGCGATTTGAGCCCGTCAACGCCGACAGCGAGCCGTGGCAATGGTACTGGCGCAGACCGCCCCGCAAAAGGAACAGCAAAGGGAAACTCTATTTGTCCACAAATCAGGCCTACAATGCGTTGACGAAAGAAAAATTAAACCCGGCTTGAAAGGAAGTCACATGCAAATGGTCTCTAGGGCAATGGAGCGCGAATCCTATCGTGTGATTGGCTAGCTGAAAATGACGGCGAACATCTAAACCCGACCTACTTCGGGAATGGATGAGTCCTTGCGAATATATGACCGCAAAGTTCTTTCAAGCCGGGTCTTTGAACCGGGTGGCGATTTCAGCAAACTCCGTATCTAGGCTTGAGGTCGTGCCGTCTCAAACGTGTTTGCATCCATCAAGGCAACGATTGATAAATGCAAAGGGTCAGTCTGCGTCCCTCGCTCACCCGGTGTTTGCAGGCTATGGAATGAACTCGTAACGGGCAAGCAATTTGAATCTCACCCGTGAGACATTGATTCCTGAATGTCTCGTTTCGGTGGTTTTATGATCGGCAAATCCACCACAGCCGCAACGTGCTTGATCTTCCGCAATACCGCCTTCTCGATTTCAAGCAGACGGTGCAGGTCGGGCTCCTGCTCTATCGCCGCAATGAGTGGGTCGTCATTCATTGCCCCTGATTAAAGCTGCCTCAGCCAGCCGCCTGTCGTGCAGGTCGCCGTCAGAGTTTGGGTTGTCTTTCCACAGGCGGGCCATCGATGCCACTTGCTCGGCCACATTCCGGCGCGTCGCCTTTCCAGAAAGAAATAGTTTGTGAATCGCCAGCATTTCGCGCCGGCGGTCCGTGTTGTCGATCAGCATCCCGCGGTTGAATACAAGCGATACCAGGCCGCCGAAAGCATCCGGGCCCAGCTTGTCTGCACCGGGGAACACCTGCAAAGTCTCGCCCTCTGCACGGGGCACGCTCACGTTTTCAAACACGTTGATTGCAGCATCCCGTAGGATCTTAATGCCCTTCATCTTGGGTGCCACGCTTTCAGCGGCCTTGCCCTTGATTCCCACAACGGCATTGAGGCGTTTGAAATCCGAGGCAGACAAAAGCCCCTGCCAGTCTTTTGCAAAGCTGCGTTCATACCCGAGGTCGTAGCCCACGCCGATTGTCACGCCGCTTGAGCCTTCCGGCCAAATCCACGGGTAATCGAACCCCTCCCATTGCGCAATCAGCCGTGCCGATTTTTCACTTATCCGCATAGCGTTCGATCAACTCCGGGGTTTGAAACTTGGGATCAATGACGAACTCCTGACGGGAAAAAGCGGTCTTTGCTTCCGTGATTACCTCGCTGGCCGTGCTGTTCTTCCAGTCGTAAATCAGCTTTCCCGAAATCAGAAAGATGGCGATTGCGCCCACCACATACATGGCATTCACCGTGATGGCCTGAAACGGGCCGTATGCTTCCTTTGGCAGCGAATACAGGTGATAGACCGCCCAGCGCCACTGCAATTCCACCATGGCGACAGCGATCGCGCACACGATCAGGCGCGTCCACGGAAATGGAGGGCGACGACTCATCGCCAATTCCTCCAGATGGCCTCTGCCAAGACCATGGCTCCGACCAGAAGAAACAACGCACCCCAAGCTGACATCGTGAAGCTCATGCGACGAAATATAGGATTGCGTACGTGACGAGGAACGCACCTGCGGCCACGGCGAGTTTCACTTTCAAGAGCAGCATGGGTACAAGTCGCCAGCCGATGTATCCGGCCACTCCTGCAACGGGAATCCGGTAATAGTTCACCCTGCGAACCAACGACGCATGCTCCTTTTGCATCCGCGAAATCTGGTCCTGCTGGTCTGCCACAGTCTGCCGCGCTTCATTGACGGCCGTATTCTGTGCCCGCACTTCCTTCTCGAGCGCGTCAGCCTGCAAAAGCGACTGTGCCAGTGCATCAAGGGCCTCCTGCGCCTTCAAAGCCGACAACTCCCCGGCCTTTTGTGCTTCCTCCAGAGCTGCCCCCAAAGCAACGAGCTGCGCCTTGTTCTCCGGACCCGCTTTTGCCTCCAGTGGCTTTGCAATCGCAATCGCCTTGCGGATGGCAGTTACGGACGATCCAGACGCTTCCTTGGCCGTTTTCACGTTCTCCTGTGCTGATTTGACGGAACTGCGAACCGGCTGCACGGACGGCGCGGGGCGGTCAATGATTCGCGTGCGATGTCCTGCGCATCCCGATAGGGCAACAACAGCCAGCAGTGTGACAATCCGGTTCATTTGCGTTGCTCCAGCATTGCAATCCTTCGCTCGGAATCCTGGTAGTGCGCCGACATGGACGCCTGAGCCACCTTGATTTCCACGATCTCCCTGAAAATCCATGCCTGCAAAGCGATCATGGTTGTCACCGCAATGCCTATGAATGCTGGAAAATGCTTGGTCATGGCGCGTTGTCCGGGTCAATCGGGTGCTGCGGCTGATACGTCCTGCGGCGGTCAAGGTTCTTGATTTCCGTGATGATGCGCTCGGTGTTCTGGCTGTTCACAAACGACGAATCGCTGGTCTTTTTCGATGCTGCTTTCATTTCACCAATCGCCTCCTGCGTGCTCTTTTGGGAATCGACAAGCTGGGCGATCTTGTAATTGGTGTTGAACCCCCATGTCAGGAGCGAGAACACGCCGATGCACAGGGCAATCGTTGCCCCACGCGCAATGCTCCACGCCCCGGCCACCGATCGCAGCGATTTGATTTCCTCCGCATCAAAAGGAATCATGTTGGAGCTGCGCATTCTCGCCATGATTTTCACGCCCAACTCCTCCAATCCTTCGTCGGAAAAATACTCCTTCTCGATGGACGCACGCACCTGTTCAACCAACGATGCGGCTTGGGCAGATGATTGATTCTGGTTTCGGTGCATTTCACGATTTTCTTTTCTTTACCCTCTGGGCAACAGTCCAAGCCTTTCGATTTCGGCCTGGCATTCCGCTTCGTCGGCTCCGGTGAACCCGGCCCATTTCGGCGCGATCTTTGTGCCGGTCTGTCCGACGACTGTTGGCCCGAGAGCGATAACCTTCGTGTTAGTGTCGTAAATTACACGACACGTTCCTTGTGGAACTTGTTGCACTCCCGATGGTAGATTTGTGATCATGGGTTGATGGTTACCGTACAACCGTTGCCAATGAGTGCAAGGTAGTCGGAGTTACTCGCACCGCCAGTAGGTGCGCCGTTCGTTCCGCCACCGAAGTTATAAACCCCGTTCGCATGCCCGTTGTTAGCGAGGGCTGCGAGACAAGCGTCGATGTCTTCTGTGGGAATTGCATTTCCGCCAAAGTCGAATTGGGAGGTGCTTCCGGCGTTTGAAACGACGTTATCGGCTGATGCCAACCAAGCCGAGTCGAGGTGGATTAGGCCAAGGCCGTTGCAGCTGATGCTTCCATCCTGAAGGGTTAGGAGGAATTCCGGGTCACAGAGTATTGTTGCTGCGACTTGGAAGGGCAGGATGGGAGCGTCTTCGGGGACTGTGGCGTTTCCGCCTCCACCAGAGACGGGAACAAGCTCGCCGTCAATAAGGGTGCAGGCAAGAACGGCCCCCGCATATTGCAGTTTTCCTCCCGTTGGGACATTGATTTCAAGTGCCATATTAATTGAGTCCTTGCGTGTAAACTCCGTCGGTTAAGTTTCCCACGATCAGGACGCCTAGGAAGCGAAGCGTGCCTCCAGTGGGCGTTACCAGTTCGCACCCCGCCGGAATATCGGTGACGGCAACACAGCCCATTAAAGTCGCCTCCCCGGCTGGTTGCTCCAGGGTCACCCCGTCGGGGAGCTCTCCAAGCACGACAACCGCCGATAAAGAGATAGTTCCCTGCGTTGGCTGTTGAATGGTGAGCATAGGATTCCGGGTGGCAATTTCACCCTCACTTGTTTTTACGTTTTCTGCGTAATATGTCAACGGTATTCAGCGCAACCCCGGCATGATTTTACACCAATGGGTTTGCTGAATAGCGTGCATTTCCCATGAACGGAGCATGTCATAACAATGGCTTCCACGTTGCCACGGCACCCCTGGCACTTCCTGCGCTCGATTTCCGGACCCATGTGTGTGCATTGTTTTGGAATGGCCGGAAGGGATTCCAGCGTGACTCCATGGTGGCAATCAAACTCCGGGCTGTCCACCAACCCGGCCTTGAACAACGTCTCCCGCTGCCACCGCTCGCCCCGGCAGGAGGCACAGTTGGCGCGACTGGTGCAGCCGTTCATGGTGAACCATTTCACGCTGAGAGGGTCGCTGTTCCGCCGCTGGCGCTCGGACCAAATGAGCAGTCTGTGGTGTTCGATGCGGGGTCAAAGATGGAGTCTGCTGGCAATGTGAGCGTTCCAAGAAACATGTTCGCACCTGCCGCACTGTCCGTGACAAGGATCGTCAGGATGCAATTCCCCATGCCGTCTTCAGTTGCGCTCACCGTCGCGCTGAGGTTGGTGTCAATGGGGATGTCCACACCGCTGCAATCGGTGACGCCGGGATAAAAGTGATGCGTGCCAGATGCAAAGTTTGTCGCACCCCAAACCAGTGGACTGCTGCGGGTCAGGGCAAAGGTGCCGTTGATGGCCGCAATATCGGTTGAAAAGCTGTTCGGGCCGCTGGGGGCACATGAGCAGCCGGCCACGCCAGAGAACGTGACATATAACGCATCTGGAAGGCTTTCAACTTGTCCGCAAGGCGTGCAGCAATCGGGACATTGGCCAAGCAGCGTATTACTCAGGGGAGAATCCGCCATAAAGCAACGCCGATCCGCACATCTGGCAAGCAAGGTCTCCCTTTGCTCCTGTCACATAAACGCCGTTTTCGTCCTCGTTTACTTGATAGGTTCCAAGGCTAAAATACGAATGCCCTGATGAATTCGATGGCTGGGTTTCTCCAAAATCTATCGCTACCGAAGTAACGTTTCCCGTGGATGTATTAAACGTGACATCAAGCCAAACAGACCCAGAGCCAGTGACTTCGATTATGTATGGAGGGTTATCACCCTCGGTCATGCCCGTTGGAATCCATGATGTTCCTCCAGATGACGTATCTTGCAACGTTCCAAAAATAATCCGAACCTGCGTGACGTAAGCGGAGTCTTCAAATGCTGTCGCATCCACAAGCTGGAATGGAACTTGAATAACGGTTGCGGTGCTGGCTGTCACGGCATCAATCGTGGTTCCAGCAGAAGTTCGTTTTACGAGCGTGCCCTTCCCCCGCGTTGGCGTGATCGAACGAACATAGCTGATGATTGCATTAAGGCGACGAGCCGTTAACTGCGTGTCCATCGGCATATCCGCCACAAAGTAAGGCAGGCTGTTGTTTGCCGGGGATTCCATGGATTAGGCGGGCGGGGTGTACAAGTCCACATCCCAGCCGCCAAGGCCGGATGCTTGGTATTCTTCCGTGATGTAAACAACGCCGCCAGCCTTGCGCCATGAGTACCCAATGAAAAGGTAGTTCTGGCTCGTTGGTAATTCTGGAGCATCCGAAGGTTCCGCAATGTAGCCAACGCCCGAATAGTCCGTTGGCTCGTTTTCGGAAATGTAGTTTTTCTTGAACGTCGCACCGACCCTCAAAAACGAATCAATGCCACGCAGCTTTTTATTGTAGAGAACTGTGGCTTCCGCCCCCAATCCTGTCGGCGCCCTGTTTTGCTCAAGTGCCTTGTTGATTTCTTGGATCTCAGTGGATGTTACGGGAGGGTCATCAAACGGGTATGCAAAGAGCGGATGCGTCTCGATGGGCTCGCTTGTTGAGGCAAGATTAAACTCGTATTGGGTCAATGCCTCCGGGTCCTCTGCCAGCACGCCACGGTAAATAGTTGTGATGACGGCAACGTCACCGTCCTCGCGGTTTGTCTCCGACTCGTATGCGAGAAGCTGTGGGAAAATTGGGTGAGGTGTAAGCGGGGCCGGGATGGTGTTCAGCACCGAATTGTATGGGCACTTGAATGTAAGGCGCGCCTCTCCCGCGCCCTCTGGAGACATCCGGATTGGCTGGTCAGACTGATAATTTACCGTGGTCGTGTTCCCTTGTTGAATGGCCGGCATGTCATTCCCTCCTTATCACCGTCGTTTTTGCGTTGGAGATATTCTTGTTCAGCGCCTCCATTTGCTTGAGCATCTGCTCTTGCGCGTGCGTCTGCTTTACCGCCTCACGCTCCAGAAGGTTTTGACCAACCCGGATGAAATTTCCGCCGCCGCCAACCTTTGAAAGGCTGTCGGAAATCACTCGGTAAGGCTCTTGTTTGTCGAGGGCTTGCTGGTTGATCTTGATCTTGGTAGAATCAAGCCCGGATGTAAGTTTCCCTCCAAGCTTGGATGCATTCTCAACAATGGCTGAGAATTTCTTTTGCAGCTCATCTGTTTTGAAAATCTTGTCGGCATCAATTCCCTGAGCCTGAAATTCTTTCAATGTTTCGGTGATTGCGTCCGAAATTGGGTTGACCACATTATCGAATGCGCGATCACTAGCCTTGCTGTAATCCTCAGCCGTGTTTCCAAAGACACTTGCCTCCCCTTGCTGCGAAAGAGCATCCTGGAAACTACTGCTCTCAAATCCCTCCAACCCAAGCACCTTGTTGACTCCTGGAATAGCACCAAGCGACTGCATCAAGCCTTCCAAGGCCACTTGCAACCCAGCCTTGAGGTATCGAATTGGCGTCTCAAATGCGTTTAAAAGGATCGATACGATCTTCGTTCCCAAAGCCGTGAATGTGTTGAGCAGCACCGACCAGATGCCAGACGAAAAGACTTTCGTGATGATCTCCTGCAAGAATTCAACAGCTTTGTAAAAGGCTTGTCCCAGCCCGTTCTTGATGAAGTCAACCGCTTGCAGGGCGCCGGAAACGAAAAAGTTAATCCCCTCTTCAAATGCGAGTTTCAGACCTGTTTTAATCAAATCGAAAAGGGTTCCGCTCTTAAACAGCCCAACAATCATCGTGATCGCATCCCCGATTTTTCGACCAAATGTTTCGCCGATCCCCGCAAGGTCAATTCTGTTCAGCTCCTCAAGCACTACTTGAAGGGGTTTTACAAACTGTGAGGTTAGCGACAGGAAAAATGTATGCACCTTGCTCCCCACTGATTGCATGATCTCGAAAACTTTGCTGAGTTTTTCAGATGATGCGCTAAGGATTCCAGCCTGAGATCCATAGCTTTTAGCGGCATTTTGCAAAGCGGCCGCATAGTTGTCGCTCCCCTTGAAGATGTCCGCCAGGTTGCGCCCTGAATCCAGAAATTCATTGATCTTGGAACGCGCCTCATCTGCCCCAAGGCCCGCATTTTCAAGGGCCTTTTGCGCGATTAACAGTTTTCCGGGATCGAACCCACCAAGTTTTTGACCAGCAAAATACATCTGGTTTCCAAATTCGATTGCCCCCTTGATGCCATCTTTGAAGAATTCCGCCGTCTTGAACGAAACGAATGCGGTCGCCAATCCACCAAGCAAACGTTTTGCGGATGTAATCGCCTGCTCAAATCCGGCAATGTTAAGCTCCAGGTATCCTATGGCTTTTGCATCAGGCATTAGAAATCCCCCGTTGCTTGCTGCGCCAGACGGTCAAGCCTGGATTTGAAACGACCGCCGACAACGTTTGCTGCCTGTTTTGATACGTTGCGCTCGCTGTCAACTTTTCCTGCGTACGACACCATGTTTCCGATCCAAATACGGATGCGACTTTTCAGACTTTCGACCTTTAGAATCTGCCATCCGCGCGCAAAGGTTCCCCTTGCCCGCTTGCGCCGCGCAAGCTCCTTTCCGGGTGACATGCCTTTTTTGCGCTTAAGCCTCCACTTCAGTCTTTGTGCCACCGCGTCCAGCTCCTCCCGGGACGGCGCAATCTTCCATCCCATCTTTTTGGTGAGAGACAGGAAGAAATTACCCTGGTCTTCCGCAAGGGTTTTTCCGCGCTTTTGGGCGGTTTTTCCCATGCGGTCGAATGCTTGGGTTAATCCTGAATAATCAAATCTCATTTAAGAAATCGTGAAGGGCTTTACGGGATTCGTTTTTTTCCGAAGCAAGCTGGGTTTTGATTCCGTGCATTCGCATGAACGAATGGCAGTAGGCGTTTCCGCGAACCAAGGGCAACCGCCATAAAATGAAATTTTCCGTCCATCCTGTGTATCTTGCGATCAGTGCCACGTATGCCGCCGTATCAGGCGGCTCGATTAGTTTGGGCTTGTTGGGTCCGGTAAAAGGTTGGGGTCTTCGATGGGCTCTGCTTTCGTTGAATCTGAATGCTCCACCACAGACTTGATTAGGTTCCCAATCTCTTCGTAGTCCTCCTTGTCGATATTTTCCGCCCCCCACTCCATGGCCGCCTGAATGAATTTTCCTTGGTTGCAGAACGCGGCCTTTGCGGTCTTTTCGTCGCACGCAAGAGCGAAGATCGAGGCATACATTCGCACCAATTTTGGAATGTCTTCGTCGGTCATTAACGAGAGCAGGAGTATTTTTCTACCCTCGGTGAACGGATGCAACGCATTGCCCTTGAACTCGAATGTTTTTAGAAGTGTCATCGCGCAAGCTCCTTCATTTTGTCGCGGGTTCTCTGGCTGGCCTTTTCGCCAATCAGAATGGTTTTATCGCCCACGGTGATTACCTTTTGGGGCGCCACATTTTTTCGAATCCAGTTGAGACGAACCTCGCGGTTCTCGAGAACGGCTTTCATGTAGTAAATGGGGTGATCCTGGCCCAGTGTGTATTCGTGCCAGTCCCGGGCGGCGTTGTAGGCCCGGATGTATTCCTTGGCCTTGTCGCGCATGCCATCCGCCGAGACATCAAACCAGAACGTGTATTGCTCTTTGCGGTGTCCGGAATCCGTGGTTTCGATGACGCATGTAACCGGGTCGGTTTTCCGATAAGGGATTCCAAGTGCGTCCAGGATTGCAGCTAGTTTTATGTCGTGAATGTATATGTCATTCATTTTTGGATTTGTTAGATGAGTGGGTATTGGGTTGCGTTTACGGTGATCTTTTTGAACTCGGTGTTTGTGCGGGGAACTTCGACATCATCCGTGTAGATGCCGCCTTGCGTGACGCCATTCAGGGTGCTGGAATATGCGAGCGTGAGAGCCACGCCTGGAGCCGCGGCATTGATCCCGCTGGTTGCCGTGGTCACTGCCTGCAACTGAATCGTTTGAAGCGGGTTGTAAAATGACACTAGAACGAATTCCCCGGTTTCATTGCGAACCTGATTTTTCTCGCGGGAAACCTTCGCGTTGATCGACTGGACGAGTACGCCCGTTTCGGCGGATAAGCCCCACGTCGCGCCCGTGGTTCCGATAGTGATGGCTGCCATGTGAATATCCTTTTTGTTTGTGCTGCAAAATAAGTCACAGCTCGCGGCACTCACCGCGTGCAAGGATATGTCATGGACACTGTTTTTACGCCTTTTGCGTAAAATAGCAAGCGCAATCTTGCTTGCCTGGATTTGTCATTAAATGCCTCCCGATTTTGGAGGGCAAAAACTCAATTCGAAGCCTGCCAGAACGTCACGAGCCCGCCTTTTACATACACGTACATTTTGGCATACACCCACTGCTCTGACCCGGACGAGTCACTATTTACCTGCTCTGGTGAACCTGCAACCACAAGCACCAACGCTCCCGGCATCCCGGTTGCGATGGTCTTTTCGCTGGCGCACTTGATCCATTCTGAAACCTTGGATTTATCAACCCCGGCAGTCAAAAGCGGTTGGCATATTTTCTGGACTGTCTCGAATTCCTTTTTGAGGTCCTGATACTTCTTTTCCTCCCCGGCGGGAATGCCCTTTTCGTAAACGCGAAGACGCGCTGCATACGGCTCCCATATCATCGCATCACTGGCGACTTTGCGCTGCTCTTCAGCTTGCGCTGTTGCGAGGTCTGCCTTTTGTTTTTGGTACGACTTTTCCTTTTGGGGGTCGTATCCAAATTTTTCCTGCACATCTTTTGGAAGGCTGGAGAATGCAATTTTCTCGATTCCAGACTCGGTTTCCACAATAAGGCCGTCTGGCTCAACCCGGTTTACTGTCACGTTTTTCAACTCGCGGCCATCCACAAGGCGGAAGTCGTCGCAATAGGCGGTTGCAGTCATCAAGACCAACAGCAGTATATGTCTCATACGTTATTCCTCGGCATGCAGTATATGTCCCAATCGATATTGTACGCGTAAGATTTTGTCTCGTCCTCAACTTCCATCGCGCCTTCCTTGTTCACAAATCCGTAGCAATGAAATCCTGTTACCTGGCTCAATGCGCCGGCGGGGTCATTGTATGCAAAATTATTCAAAAGAACCAGCATCGCTTCGCGCTCCTCTGGCGTGGTGTCTTTTACGTGTGATCGATAGATTGCCCCTGCCGAGACTTTGAAAATACCAGACCCCGGCGAAATCTGTTCCTCGAACTGCTTTGCCCTTAAAATAACGTACGGCATTGATGGCTTGATTTCGCTTTCATCGGACACAAGCAGGGTTGTGCCGGTGATCACCGTTTGAAGCGTTTGCAGAAGGGCCGATTCGCAAGCTGTAAGGATGGATGCCATTAGTCTCCTCTCACCGTCACAATCAATTCATTGCCATCTGCGGAAGTGACGGAAGACACCACGATCTTGGACTGACTTGCAACCTGTAGCCGCGAGCCATTTACAATGCTCACCAAGTCGGTTGTCTTAAAGTGCACATGCTGCAAGTCGATGTCTTCAGGGCCCCCGAATGCATCCAGTTCAACCCGCATCTTGTCGTCCATGAGAACCGTGTAGCCCTGTGTGCCTATTGTGGCGGTGATTGGCATGTCGTAGCGAAACACCGCAGACAGGTCGTCGGCCATGTATCCCTGCATCTGGATAATCTCACTCATGGAACGATTTTACCCTCCTCTTTGAGATTTAAAAGGTATTTTTCGACCTCTTCCAGAAGGGCCATTTTGTGAGCGGCTCCTATGGTAAAATTCGCATGGTGCAACTTGATGGACTGCGGGGGATTTACGGGATCCCCAAGGCTCCAAACAGAGCCTCTATTCCCCATTCCAATCGTCCAGTAATTATCATCCAGCGTCTTGCCCTTTATGCCAAGCGTTTCGATGCCGACGTTAAGCGTTACCTCGTTATTCGAATATTTATGATCGTGCTCAATCATCCAGTCAAAAAGCCGGACGATTGCTGGCGTGGCGATACACGCAATAAAATCCCCGCAGAAAGGAAATTGAACATCATCAATTCCCACGATCTCGTTGGTTTTTACAGCTTCCAGAATCTCCCCTGAAAAGTCTTGGTAGAACCGGAAGTCGACGCCAGTCTGCACAACGGTTCTTCCAAGGTTCTGCCTTAAAAACTCTCGGGTTTTTACGAGGGATTGTTTTCCCATTTCGTTAAAGGAATCCTCCCCAAATGCTCCGGGGTTTCCGTCAAGGTTCTCAACCTGCAATTCAAAAGCCTTGCTCAAACCGGTTGCCTCAAATGATTCAAGGAAATGCCGCTGGAACATCGCTTGATGAGTTCCGCTGCATGCGGTCCTCCAGATTGGTTTAGGGCGCCAGATTTTAATTCCATTCATGATTGCACAAGCCTCCTGAAGGTTTCTTCCCCTTGTCTATAACGCTCCAAAGAATTACTTTTGGAATACGTTTCATCCATCGGTATCGCCGGATCAAAGACAGGGTGACGGTGCTCAAACACCAAGTCCCGGGCTTCAATCACGGCATTTTTCTGATAGGCAACATGCGTGAAATAGTTGTCGGAATACACGGATGTAAAGTCGGAATGAAAAAGCCCGTTTGCCTCGTAGTATTTCCGGGTGAGGATCGCCATGCAGAGCAGGTTGTCTTTGCGATGTCCGTCTGAAATCGCCAGAACCGATTCTCCATCACAAGGGAGCCGGTCTAATATCATGGTATCCCACCCCACAGGAGGAATCCAGTCATCGGAGAGCTGGATGAGGATATTTCCCTTGGAAGCCTTTGCGGCCAGGTTCCACGCCGGAACGCATCCCTCATATTCATTCACCACATGCCGGAATCCCTTGAGCGTCACCCGGCTTTGTGCGTCGTCCCCATCAAAAGCAAATATGTGCTCGATGCACATCGGGTTGCTTGCGCGTGAAAGCCAGAGGTCCCGACACGCAAGGGCCTGCGCCACCCTCCCTCGGGTTGCATGCAAAAGACTGATTGAAGCCCCGTGTTTTTGGAATTCTGTTTCTTCAAGGTTCCGGGATTCGTCCTCTTTGCCATTCAGTCGAAGAGCTTGAGTGTAGAGGTAAAATCCTTTCCATGAATACCAATCGTGATTCAGTGACCAATATGTCATTTTAGGCTTTTCAATTCCCATCATGATGAAAGCGAGCTGGTTCGCCTTTTCGTAATTGCGGTCAATGATCGCGTAGTTGACCAGGAGCGCAAGAGCCTCCCGCCTGTCTGGCATTACTTCAAAAGCCCTCGCCGCGTAGGTCTTTGCGTCCGGTCCTGTTTCCGACTGGGCAAGGTTTAAAAGTGTCTCGTATTTTTCGAGCCCGTCCAACTGGCAGGCAAGAGCTGCGTGTGCATATTTACGAAACTTTTCAACGTTCCCGGTGTTGAAATACTCCTGTTGCAGGTAGAATAAATTGCGGCCAGTATCCTGTGTTTCCTTTTCCAGAATGGCAACATTTCGCGGATGACTAGTTTTCTTCTCGGTGATCGGTTGATGCACAATGATTGCCTCCCTCAAAATTTTGTAAGTTACATCCCGCGTGAATTGGAGCTGCTCGTGAATTGGATATGCCCATTGGGAGCACCCGTCGTTTTTTGCCATCCGCTCGCGCATGACGATCTGCGATGTTCCCCGAACATGGTACGGCATCATGTAAACATCATATTCTCCAGTTGCCGCAGCCTCCCTGATTGCGTTCGTCGCCCCCTCGTCTTTTATGGAATCGTCGCAATCCGCCCACATGATATACTTACACCCTGCTCCGGATGCATATTCCCATGAGCGTTGACGGGCATTTCCAAAGTGGTCAATGTGGGGAAAGTCGGTATGGTTTTTATAATCGATGATACTGAACGGTTTTGAAAGACCGGTGCATGTCTGCACGATGATTTCCCGCGTGGAGTCGGGCTGCTGGTTGCCGATCGCCATGCAGAAAACCATATGGTCTGCAACGGCAGAAAAGGATCGAATGAACCTCTCTATGTGCGCCTCCTCGTTGCCAACGATGCAGGCCAGAGTGATGAGTAGATTTGTCATTGGCTTACGTCATAAAAAGTGGCGCGGGCGATTTCGCACCCGCGCCACGATGGTTTTAACAATTAAGCGTAGCTGGTCGTGATCAGCTCACCAGCGGACGAGTCGATGATCTTTTCCGCCGTATGCTGGCGCACGCGAAGGATGTTGGACCGGCGGCTGTCATCCCGGTAGGTTTCCGGAGTGAACAGACCCGTGGTGTCCTTGCTCCACTGAATCGTGCGACCAATGCCGCCCGCCTGGTATTCGCCTCCCATGACCTGACCCACGAACACGTATGTGGTTCCCCAGATATACGTTCCGGAATAGGTCTGGCCCTGCTGGTTGGCGTTCTTCGGAGCCTGCCCGATGTAGAGGTTATCCACGCCGAGTGCCCGGGCAACATCTTCCACCCCGGGAAGGATGCGCTGGCCGGCCTGACGAGGCACAACACCAAACACCTGATTTTGCAACAGGGTGGAGCGACGGGCCCGCTGGAAGACGTCGTAGTTCATCACCACGGTGTTTGCCACAATGCCCTTTTTGAGCAACCGGCCCTTGGCAAGGTCGATGTCGCTCACCACATCCATGGTGGCGAGGTTGGCGTTGGTGTAGGCAACTTGCGCCGCCGTTGCGGTGAAAGTGCTCGAATTGAAGACCGCTGCCGCAACTCGTGCCTCGTAGCTGATGCGAAGGCTGCGCTCCAGGAGCATTGCCTCCGTGGCTTCGAGGTTCATGAAGCGGTCAACTTCTTCTTCGTAGGAATCGTCAATGACAGATTCCAGCCCGTATTCCTGGGCATCGTAGGTGTCCACGTCGTACTTGCGATTGACGCGGGCATACGCAGCGCCGGATTCACGCGGTTGGGCGTCGGCATTGAGAAGCTGGGCATTGGCGAGATTCGCCTTCATGTAAATACCGCGCTTCACATCCTCGGTTTTCACCGGGAGAATTTGATCGCCGATGAACAGTTTGTTGAAATCCGCATTGGCCTGCATGACCAAGGCGTAGATGTCCGCCCGCGGGGTTGCTTGTGCGTTTGTGTAGGGCATGGGTTATTTTCTCCTTAGTTGAGTGATGCGAATTCGAGAACGATGCCGTCGCTTGCGACGCCGGAATAAAGGCCCTTGAGAACGCCTGAGCTGCTGCCGGTTGCGACCGCCCCGGCATAACCGCCGGTGATGATCGCGTATGAGTTTGCAGGGGTTACAGCCGAGCCGCTCACCGACAGCATGAAAGTGCCGGGGGCAGACCAGAGTTTGACGTTCCCGTAGTAACCCACGGGAACATCTTCCTGCGTTACGCCGATGCCGGTGGAGCCACCGGAGGCCGGGGTGATTGAGCCGTCGGACTGTACATCAACGGCGAGAAAAGCGGTGATTGTGCTCGCGCCGCCTCCCAAAAAAGTCCTGAATCCAATATCGTTTTGTGCTGACATATTCTTCCTGCGTTAATGTTGCTAGCCATACGGCTGGATGCGTCATTAACGTCGCCGACTTCGGCGGACGGAGATATGTCAGAAAAACGTTGTGTTACTTACCCGATCCAGCGGACACGGGCCGCTGCGCCGCGTATTCGGTGGGGTAATTCTTGATGCAGAAAAGCATGGCCTTTTCCTTGTCGCCTTCAAACCGTTTGGTTTCGGCGTCCAGGAGCTCGGCAAAGGTTTTCTTTGCCGGGGCTTCCTTGGAGCTTCCGGCGGCGGGAATACTCACACCGAGTTTTGCCGCAAAGGCTTTGATCGCCGTGGCCGCTCCCTTCTCGGAAGCAGCCTCCAAAAGTTTGGAGAGTTTCTTGTCTTCGTCGCCATCCGGCTCCTTGTCCCCAAACGTGGTATCGGGATTGTTGGTGACTGGTTCGGTGTTCGGGTCAGTGGCTTTGGGCTTCTCTTTGTCCGCATCCTCATTCGAAATCTGCTGGGACCCATCCTCAAGGGCCTTCATGCGGGTTTCGTATCCGCTGATTGCTTCCTCGAGTTTCGCAAGACGTTCCTCGGCGGTGGGCGCCGGGGTTTTCTGCTCCTCTTTCACGGGTTCTTTGTCGGCTTCCTCGGCCAAGTTTTTCTTTGCCATATTCGTGGTTCTATCTGTTTTTGAATTATATGCAAGACTTTTTACGTATTTTTCGAATAAACTTTTATTTGCCGCCGGATCGCTCACGAGGGCAACAGTGCATACTTCTTCGCAGCGGGCCAAACATTTCTCTCCGTCCACCTCATCTTCGCCGGAAAATTCCAGAGACATCCCAATGTGTTCGGGGTTCTTTCGTGCGATCTCGAAAATTTTCGGGCGCTCTTCCTCGGATTCGTAGATGTAGGCGTCCGCCAGAACGCGATCGTATCCGCGCTTGAAATTGTCGGCATAACCGATGGTGGTAAAAACGCCGCCGCCATGGTCTGCTTTGATTTTGATGCTTCCGAGTGCCTTGCAATAATCAAACACCTGGTCAAGCGTTGTAGCATCGACGTAAACCTGGCGACCTTTTTCATCCCTGTGGCCGCGGGCTTCTCCTAGGGCGATCAATGACACTTTGCGAATGACGCCGTTTTTCTCGTCAATGCGAGAGTCGTCCGGAAGGACTTGGAATAGATGCTTTGGCTTTTCTGCAACCATTGGATTTTGTTTTTACGTGTTTTGCGTATTTAGTCAACAACAAAGTTTTCCCGCGAATTGGCTCAGGTGATTTTACGCGGCCGGGGAATCGGCGTTTTGCGTGGTGGATTCCGTGACATTGGTCGGCTTGCTCGGCCCGTTGCCAAACACTTCGACCACATCATTTCCATTCGCAGCCGCAGATTCTTTTTTGATCTTTGCCCAGCGGTTCATATTGTGCGCAACGACCTCTGGATCAGCCCCGCCATCAATCCAGTATTGCATTGGATCAAGCAAGCCATTCTGCCACATATTGACCGCTGCCGTTGCCTCTTTGCCAATATCCGGTTGGGGATGTGGGAGATACCCGAATCGGCCACGGCAAATTTTATCACGAACGCTCACCGGGAAAATACCCTTGGCAATCGCGTCGTAAAGACCAGCATTTTTAATTTTGTGCGCATGTGGCGCAAGCACGCCTTTTCCGCGATCAAATTCCGCCTTGGCTTGCTCGCTTTCAAGGCGGCTGGAAACGCCCCCCAAAGCCGTTGCGTCCAGCGCAAACGAATAGGGAAGGTTGTAGCTCATCGCCACCAGCTTCAGGAGCATGATCATCAAGAATTGATCCTCAGTGCCAGGCGTTGTGTTCTGTGGAAACTTAATGTCCTGTGATTGCAGAAGGTGATTGATCTGCCCAAATTTAATGTCCTGCTGCAACCCCGCTTGATTGTTTTCAAACAGATTTGTTCCATAAGGGTCCATTGCTCCGCTGCCTTGCACCGCGCCAAGGCTGTTTGAAAAGACAGTGAGCGCGCTTGCGATCTTTGCCTTACCCTTGATGAAGTCGATCATTTCATACAAATCCCGAAGGTTTGTTACCGCCGTGTCCAGCTTCGATACGCCACGGTACATGTCGATCTGCATAGGGTCGGTGTAGTGCACGAACTGGCTGATCGGAACGTCTACCGGGTTGTCATACATCGAGGCGACCATGCTGCGGCGGAATACACGCACATGGGTGATTTCCCCATACTCTCCCAGTATCATTCCAGAGACGTAATCCTGGCTGACGACATTCTGGTAAATTCCCCCGATGCGATCAGGCTCGACCGCTTGAATCTTGAGAGGGAGTTTCACCGCATCCTCCGTACTCATCCCCCCCTCAAGACCGGGCCTCATGAATGCCCAACCGTAATCCCCACCCCGGTTCATTCCAATCACGCCGAAATGAAGCATGTGGAAGAAATCATACCTGCCCGTGATGTCGATATTCGGAAACCATTCTTCGTTCAGATACAGCTCTACGTCGGTGTCCAGCTTTGGATCTCCGGTCTGTGAGTGATAGGACTTGGGCGCAACATACATTGCATATTTGCGATTGAGGGTTTTGGCCGGTGCGAAATTATTTTCGAGATCGATTGCCTCCCGCATGAGTTGCAGCCTGTCGCGTTGCTTCTGGTAATCGTTCGGGCTGATGTTTTGCGGAGCCTGATTGCGCTTTGTGCTCGCCTGTGCCCCATCATAAGAAAACTGATGATGCGCAATCATCCTTGCAGCCATGCGGCGAACGCCACTGACGGGCGCAATGCCACAGTAAATCTTGTCCAGCAGGGACGGCTTGAAAGGCTTGTGCTCGCTCACGTTGTTTGTCCGGGTGTGCCGCGTCCTAGCGCGACGTTAAAATTCGCCCTCACGTTGTTTGATCTCTGGCCGGTCAATAGCCCCAGTGCATAATTGGCTTCTGATAAAAGGCTCTGCGCCTCATCCAGCGACGGGAAAGAAAAGCTGCGGCCTGCGATGGAATAGGAAACCCCGCGGATGGTGTTGGCAACAATGCACTGCTGTGCAGAGGCGATGATGGTCTGGAGTTGGTCTGCGGAAAGGCCAACAAGTTTTCCCTGAATCATTTTTCCTTTTTACGTTCTTTGCGTAAATAGTCAAGATGATTGCTGCACAGTCATGCCATCACCCTCGGCCATGAAGTCGGATGGCGAAAACAAATACATGCGTAACTGCGGGTGCATCAATGCGGCCACCAGGTTCATTTGATCACAGTCAAGCAAGTGGTTCGGCCTACTGGATGCAACAACCCATTCCCATTTCTTTTCCCCGCTTTTGCCGATCACTAGTTTTTTAAACTCGGCCGTGATATGTTTCTGGTAATCGTTGGAAACGTCTCCTGGAACAGTCCACCGATAGGAGCACAGCCCCGCCTTGAGCCTGTGGTATTGGTTTTTGATTGCTTGCTGGCACCAGAAGAAATACCGGGCCTGTTTTTGATGGCCGTCTTTTCCAAGCCCTACGTGTCCAATATTCACCGCTGAATATGGATACTGGCGGGTTACGGGCTGTCCATTCACAAGCTCATGATGCGGATAGGATCGCTTTCCGGTGTTGTCTCCCCAAAGCCCCTGCCATCCATACCGTACGCAAACGGCTTGCACGTTTTGCGCGTCCCATGCCGTATCGGCAAGAGTCATGGCTGGGAGCACTCCAAGCTCGATGCGCTTCTCCTCCATTTCCTCCCAAGTGATAATCCGGCCCTCATCGATCAACCGCGATTCGTTTGCCGAGTATGACCGGCACACAAACCACCGGTGGGCACCCTCGCCTTTTGAGGCACGCCCCGCCTGATTGTCGATTGTCAGGAACCGGGCTATTTCACCTTCATGCACCGAGCGTTTCACGTACGCCCCTTTCATTCTGGCAAAATCGTTCGTGTCGTCGGTGTCGTGTGGCGCGTCATCCCACGCACGCGCCCGGCGCTTCTGGATGTAGTCGCGCAGCGGCTCAAGTTGTCCGGCCTTGGCTGCGTAGCTGGCTTTCAGTTTTTCCTCCAGAAGGTCTTCCAGCTTGATCCAGAACACCGAAGCACCCTCCAGATGAAATGAACGATGCTCGCTCTTGGCGTTTGGGTTGTTGACTTTGTACCGGCCTTGAATTGATTGTTCGCGCCGGAATTCCGGGTTATTGGGCCAGTCCAGACCGCACCGATCGCAGTTGTATCGGACGGTTGACAAGAGCTTGCTCCAGATGAAATTACCCTCTGCGTCAATGGTTGATTCATTGCGATCCGCAAGCAGCCGGTCCTTGTCGTCGGTCATCGCTTGGTACGCGCCGCAATGCGGGCACGGAACCTCCCATTCCTCGCAAGTGCCGTCGTTGAAAGATTTGTCCGATTCGTCCCCAAGAACACTTCCGGTCGAGAGTGTGGTGGTCTTTGCGTTACGAACACCCTCGGTGCGCTTTTGGAAAGCGGACATCATCCCGGGCTTGTAGAGGTGTGGTTCCTCCATGGTGAGGTATTTGACGCGCTTTGATTGTGCTGCGGATTCGTTCGCTCCCACCGCATAAAGCGGCATGTTGTAGAAGACGATTTTTTGTATGCGCTTTTTGTGTCGGTCTGCCGGAAGTTTTTGAAGCAATACGTCATTTCCTTCCAGCATGGGCATAACGCGATCTTCCATGGCGTCTTTTGCGTCGTCGTCGGTCTGCCATACGTAGTAGTAAAATCCGGGGTCATTCTCGATGACGTAGGCGATGTGAATTTCGCCAATGAGAGATTTTGCAGAACCCGCCGGGGCCCGGATGTCCACGCGCTTGACGTTGGGATCTGAGATTGCCCGGAGTGGCTCCACCAGCCAGGGGGCCTCCTCCTTGATGTAAACCGGGTATCGAACGGATTGCGGGAGTTTCAATTTTCCGTCCGCCCACTCCACGATTGAATCATCCCTGAACGGCTGGAATAAGCTTTTGCAGAAATCCGAGACCCATGTCGGGGATTCTATTTCATCCCTGAATTTCATGCAGGCCCTTGAAGTCAACCGACTGGAATTGCTTGGCGATGGCGTTGAACTGCTGGCGGTCAACGGTCTTTTTGATGATCGATACGATCTGATCCATGACAGACCCTACCTCCTTTTTTACGTCAGCTTTGTAAACCAGCTCGCCAAGAGCCGCCTCATGCTCACGGTCCAATTTGCGCTGTTGCAGGCGCATGGTCCTCACGCGCTCCTTGTTGACCTCCTCGGGCGTGCCGGCCAATCCGTCCTCGGAATCTTCTGCGGGCGCCGTGGGGTCGATGCCGTTTTTGTCGAGCCAGTCCTTCAGCTCGTCGATGTAAATGGTGTTGTTCCGGAAGGCTGGGCATCCCGACTTTTTCCACCGCTTCATATCAGCAACCCTATACCCTGTCACACCCTCCGCCTGGGCGTAGCTGGTCAATCCCCTGCTCGTCCGCTCAATGTTATGGAAGGGTTTCTTTTTTGGCTTCGTTTGCTTGAGCATGCTTTTTGGTTATACTAAGCATGCTTAAAAAGTATAGTAAAATGTTTTGAAAAGTCTTGACAAAAACCCAAAAAAACCCCTTAACAATCCTCGTTATTTCTCAGTGCTCCGAGTCTGCAACTTGGCGTCGATCACGGTTGCGTAGGTGCATCCGTCAGCATGTTGTTACCATCATAGATTTTATGGTAATTCCAATGTCCCACAGAAAGTATTACCAACTCGCACCAATGGTGTTTTCAAATCCCCCGAAATAGATTCCTTGAGGTGGTGTGGGTGCTTAATATCAACAGGGGATGGGCAATGTCGTCATCTTCCCAATGTTGCCCCTTGGCGTGAATCGGTCGCACATAGGATGCTTATGAAATCCCTATAGCCCACAATGCTCGACGGGTTTCTCGGGCTACAGGAATTTCAAAGCCTATTGATTCGCCATAACGCACTTTTTGCGTTTCTGGGCCAGTAGTCTTTGGCAAACCTTATGGAAGGGATCGCCGTTGGATTGCGTGTCGAACCATGAGGCGAATTGGCTCATTATCATTGCTGATGCACCTGGAGCAACGGTATGCAGCTCCTTGATTGCAGTATCGAACTCCCACGCAGGCAGTGAGACAGAGCCCGCATCAGCCAGCATTTCCGCATAGTCAGGAAGTCCTTTGCGCTCATGAATCTCCATGACTGCCAAGTCGACTGGAAATCCTGCTTCACGCTTCATTGTCCATATGCCGCCGAACAGCAGAGTTCCATTAACGGTTCCAGTGATGTAAATTGTCGATGTGTGGTTGTGTTGCATAATCATTCAAGCCCTGAATCGCGTTGACAAGGTGTCAGGGTATTGGTAGGATTTTCGCCATGAGCGATGATGAGGTGAAGGGGTGGATACATGGCGCCGGGTATTGGCTATGCGCTCCTGATGGATGGTGGAGCTACTGGCATTTGCTGAACTTTGCGGATGATAAGCCATCCATGGTGACTGTGCGTGGCGGCATTATTCCGGCTCCCTGTCGTTCGGTCTTGGAGCGGTGGGCCCGAAGGATACGTTCGAGGCAGACGCAGATTCGTTAGTCAGGGGTTTGTGCCGCACGATAGCGGATCAGCTCTCCGCAATGAATCCTGCTGCGCTTTACGGGCTCCCTTTGCTCTTCTATCAAGCCAGCCTTTGATAGATCGTCGGCATACATCCAATCGTAGTCGCCGAGAACTGTTCGTGCGGACTGCCATTCCGAGGTGAATTTTGCTGCAAGGTCCTCGTACTTCTGGATGTCTTCGCGGGTTGGAACTTCGGGGTCAAAGTGGGCGAGGACGCGCTCGATCAATTCGATTTCAGTAAGTTTATTCATGGCTTTTCCTTCTTCTTCCGTGGCCCGCGTGGCTTGCGGGCATTGGCTCTGGCGGCAGCAGTCTTTGCCGCAGACTTCACGCTGCCCATGAGCGATCCGATATTGATGTTTTTGCCACAGTGGGGGCAGTTCATTTGTAGTCGGTTTTGAAATGTTCATTCATCCACTCCCGGCGGCCGGAACGCCAGAACTCAAGCAATACCTCACGGGCATACTCTGTCAGTATGAGTTTGCGAGCCTCAACGCCACCCTCAAGCTCTTGATGAATGCGTGTCTTGATGTCGCCGGTGACAAGATAAAATTCAGAGCGGCTCTTGTTAAAGCAGATTGCGTGATCGTCGATGAAGGCGCATCGTTTGGAGCTGACGATGACCCGGGTTGCTTCGCCGATGGTAATCCCCGGAATGGTGATTGAGTTTTCCATGAGAATCAAAGCTCCACGCCAAGCTTAGCCGCCTCTTCGGTCATCCAGTCGAGAGCGGGTTCCAGTTCGGAGAACGCCCCGGAATTCATGAATTTGCGGCACTCCTCCTTGAGATAAAATTCCATTTCGGTCCTTGCGCTAAATACTCCTCCTATATTGTGAGTGTATTCGTTGCGCCCATCCGTCATCACACGGCTCATTTCCATTGATGTGGATTTACCCTCGGAGAGGATGGCTTTCGCCTTGGCAATGATTGCCTCTACGTCCATCTGGTATTTCAGATTCATGCAGGCATCTTAGCCAACAGTTCGCTAATTGCAACAACAAAATGCAAAAATCTTCATTTACAGAGGAAAATAGGCTCTTGTTTAAACACTTTTCGCCCTGGTCATTGCTTCCCCTTGTTGATGGGACGGCGGTAATATCCGACATCCATTTTACGCACCATGGACCCATCGATATATATGCACTCCAGCCACTCGTTATAATAATGCCAATACCACTCATCCCCCTCCCTGATCTTCTCCCCTGCCTTGAGCATCCGGTATTGTTGCTTTGGTTTCATGGTTTTAGAATGCGCTCCCCTTCATCAAGCAGGAGCTTTTGAACCGTGATGATTGCTGCGCGTTTATTCATGTGCTTCTGCATGGTGTCCCTGTCCCATTGCATGCCCTCGACTTGGAATTGTATGGCAAGGTTTTCACCAAGGCCGCGCACGATGTCATGGGCCATGATGTATGCCTCTGGTGGAAATATTGGGTCGTCACTCATCATTCCTCCCCCTCGATTTCATGGCCGTCCTTGTCGCTGGTCGGATAATATTCCACGGTGTCATTGTGTTGTGCGCCAATTCGTATTAACCCCCGATTTAGCAACGCCTTTGCGGCTCGCGTGACGCCTTCATTGTTGAAATAAAAGCACCCCGTGCAGTCGCTCTGAATGAGCGTCCCGGCATTGCTTTTCATTCCGGCAAGCAGTTCCTCTTTAGTCATGGCTATCCTTCATTGAAGTGGGTTTTCCCGTTGTCGGGTGGGATTTATGGCTCATACTCCACACATCCCTTCACATTCGTTTCCAAATAATTCACCTTGTCCGCGCTCCAGAGAGGTTGAAAGGTCAACTTCTGAAATGGGTTTCATGGACGAGTGAAGGAATGGGACGCCTCGCTGGTTGTCTGTTTCTGCTTTTGCCAACTGCAACGCCTTCTCGAACGCTACAATTTTTTTCCATTCCTGCGGCTCATGATCTCGCAACCGCCTCCATTCTGCATCGCTGTGAAATGGGCAGTAGATACAGGCAGACCGTGGAGGCTTTGGAAAGCCGTGCGCTTCCATCCATCGCAAACAGGAGTAGCGTGTCATTTTGAGATCAATAAGGGGCCAGCGATGCTCGGCCCACGCCACGCGGCTTGGCTTCATGCGGTGACACTCATCGTAGGAAATTCCGATCCACTGAATCACTCCAATAGCTTTTTGCCCCCTCGTGATGCCGCCTATCCTCCGACTCTCCTTTTCAAGCATCTTCACCTTGTAATCGAAAGTGCATGCGCGTCCCATCATGCCCTTCCTTATTTCTTCGATGATGCGGAATTTCTTAGAGCCGCACTCTTCGCAATTATTGCCACTTTTGCATGGTGTGTGGCACACTGCGCACCTGCGCACCTTTTTAACCTGTTTTATGAATGCCGGGATTAAGGATTTAACCCACTTTCCAGAACCATCTTTCTTGCCGCGAACCTCCAGCGATACGTCTGTAAGGCTTCCCTTGGTCACTCGCACCACTGGAAATGGCAGTTGCTTCTCAAGCCAGTCCAGCCATGTGTAAACGCTCTGCGGTTCGGCCTGTGTATCGGCGAAAATCGCCGCTGTTGGCATCGGGGTGATTTCCCCAGCCGCCGCCATGAGCGCCATCGTGCTGCTCTGGACGCCTGCACCTAGGCTGATGATGTGGATGGGTTCAGTCACTTCCCCTCCTTCGCCGCGTCAGCAGCTTCGATGATTTGGCCGACCGTTGGCTTTTCGCCACCCCATCGACAGAAGCATGCACGGTATCCTCCGAAGTCATCTTTAAGCGGCTCTCCGCACTCGGAGCAACGCTCCTCCTCAACGGGCGGAAGTATCAATATCTTGCGGGGCTTTGCGCCCTCCCCATCCTCAATGTAACCGCGCTCAACCAAAATATCGCATATCTTGGCCGCCCTGATGTATCCCAAGCGCAGGCGTCGCTGAAACAGTAAGGTTGACGCCCTTCCGTCTGTCCTCATGATTTCGATGCACCGTTTTACCAGTTCCTCATATTCGTTGATTTCCTGCTGGTTGTAGTTTTCCAGTGCTTTGCAAGCTACTAGCTTCTCCTCGCCAGTGGATTCGCGGTCGCCGGCTGGATTTGGAATGCGACTGTTCAGAAACTCATCCACCTCATCGATCATCTTTATGCGAAATGTATTTTTGGTTGATGTTTCGGCGGCGGCGAGCGTCGTCATATCCCGCAAGTGTTTCAAAAGAATCGCGTTTTCCTTCCTTCCCTGCTCCAGAAGGGCGACGGATGCAGCAATCTGATTTTCCAAATCTCTGATTCGTTTGCGAAGTGCCGGCTTGCTCCCCATGGCTTCCAAGTGCTCTCCCAGCTTGCGAATAAGCTCATGTTCCTCGGTTCGCCATTCGTTATATCCCTCTCCGGTGTCGAGTATGTCGATTGCGCGATCTATTACTGAATTTTCGTTCACCGCCTCAATCTCTCCCGGCGTCGGGAGGCGTTCGATCCAGTGGGTGACGCCTTCAAGGCAATGCCCCTCAGTAGTCCTGAATCCGTCGCCTTGGTGGTAGTAAAACCCGCACCGCCATCCATGCTCGCTGTGAATCCAGATACTCCTATCATCCTCCGGTGGCGTTGATGCTGGTATGGGGGTGAGGTTCATGGCTGTGGGTCGACCTCGGTTACGATGTGAGTCGTGACTTCTCCGCATAGGCCGCATTCCCACTCGTAACGCCCTGTGTCGCACTGCATGTATGTGGCTTGTCGGCCTTGGCATTGGACACATTTTACGAAAACTTCTCGGAATCGGTTTTTTCCGTATGTGTTTTTGGTTTTCATATTTTCCTTCCTTGTATGTGGCTGGGGTTATTTGGTCATTGTTTTGATGAATGCGACGCAGCGGTTGGGGCCCGGGGCCGATATGACAGCGCGTTCGACATCCACAACCGTCTCATGTTTTTCTTGGGCCAATTTCCGCAACTGATAGCGATACTCCATGTATTCCACGCTGTTTAGGCTCCGCTCAAAATCCGCGCAGGCGTTCAGGTCTTCGGGGCAGTTGGGGAGTTGCCCGAATACAAACGGATGTCCTGTTTTTGGGTGCTTCCAAATATTCAAGTCCCTTGAAACTCCGCGCAGAACTGGCGAGAAACCATAAGCCTCCGCAACCGCAACACGCAGTTCCTCGTTCGTCATGTCTTCGGGGCGGCTCATATTTGTTCTCCGTCGATGTATTTTGGTTTTGGTGTAGCCGTGCCTTGTTGCACCCACTGATGTTTTTCCCTGCGGTTTTGGAAGTCGGATACTTCGCCATAGCATTGTTCACAGAGATCGTGTTCTTCTGGCTCGCCGTGGTCGATTCTCGCACCGCACTTTTTGCAAAGTTGGTCGTAAAGCTCGTCGCTCATCCCTTGCCTCCCTCCGGTTTCTCGAACCATTGACGGGTGGTGGTGAGGGCAGCGAATTGCTTTGGAATGTCCTTGGTGTGAATCCAGTAGGAGATGCTTTCAAGGCCCCACGCATCGTATGAATCCCCCGATTCTGGCAGGGCCATTTCCGCCACGCCATCGCAGACGTTAATTACGACCACTGCAAAATCCCACTTGCCACTCGCTAGCGGCACGGCAATCAGGAGTTCGTCACAATCCGTCCATAGATTTTCACCGCCCTCGGCTGGGCCAGCGTTCCACTTCAACGCATCAACCAGCGGCTTCACCTTCTCCAGTTCGATCACGGGCTTGAAGGTGGTGGAGGAGAGAAGGCGTTTGGCTGCGTTTAATTCATCAACGTAAAACGGGCCTTTGTATGGGCCGTGATGATTTTGCCACAATGCCCATACGGATTTATAACTATCAATGCTGTGAACGTATTCGAGTTGGAACACCAGTGATTCCAACGCCTCCCTAAGTGCGTGAATGTGGGCGAGGGCTTCAATTGCAACGCCATACTGAATGGAGTGGTTTCGGACAGCCTCATCCCTATCCCGTGTCACCTGTTCGAGTTGCTGGCGAAGGGTGGCGTTTTCTTCCCGCAACTGCTTCTCCGTGGCTTCGTGGGAGGTGATGGATTGACGGAGGGCGGTGTTTTCGCGTTCGAGGATGCGTGCTAGTTTTACAGGCACGACGTAGACTGCCCTGCGAGCCTCAATGTATTGCACGTTTTCTTGTGCCGCGTCCGTCCTTGGTGTTTGCATTTCGCTCATAGTCCTTCCTCCTTCAATATTTTGGTGATGCGGTTGAGTTTGGCTTCGGCTTTGTTCGCACGGGATACAGCCTCCAAACCCTCTGTTATTAGTTTCGAGTGATACCCATCATAGCGCTTCGCCTGCGCAATGGATTCGTTCAGGTCGCCTTCCAGTCTAAGTGCGGTCTGCAAGAGATGTTCGATTTTTGCTTCATTCGTAAAACCCGACATTGCATCGAAATCACTCTGCACGGTGGAGTTCTGGCTTTCGTTAGGGATTTGCTCTGCGGCTTCCTGTGGAACTTGCGCCATTGGAGAGGGGTCGGACTTCTCCGGCGCGTTACTTGACTCCTTTTCTGTGGATTGGGCAGGTGCGTTGCTGGTGGACGCCTCCATCGCATGTGCAGATGGGTGTTTGGAGTCGCATGGTTTCACCTCGTTTCTGGTTGGTTGTTGTGGAAAATTTGGAAACTTTGCCATGGGCGACGCTTTGTAATCGGGGGCGTCACCGCATTTTTCAACACCGCTGAAACCTTCCAGCGGGTTCGGGGTGTTTGTGGGTTTTGGTTGTTCGATCAAATCTCCGACTCTTTTGCCGGGGCGATCAAGGATTTCTGCGAGTCGTTTAGCTATTCCTCTGGCAGTGCGCGACTCCCACGGATATTCCCGACCTTGAAGGTATTCCCTTAATCCATCGGCAACTGAATCCTTTGCCTGTTCCAGAACCCCCAAGCTCGCCGCCGCTTGTAACAGTGCGTCTCCATTTTCCTCCATGAATTCTGCACTGGCTTTTTGAAGAGTCTCCACGGAGGTCTTGTGCGGTTTCTTCCCGTCGTCGGGAATGTGGCTGGCGTCGAGGAAGAGGTCGCAGAAATCTACTGTTTCGTCGTGTCTTCCATCTAAACGCCATTCAAGGGGATAATTATTTATCTTGTAGCCGCGAAGTTGCCAAAATTCATCCACCTGTTCAGCAATGGACGTTTTGTGCAGCCCCGTGATTGCGTAACCACCCCTCGTCATTACCGGCCACCCACCAAGGGCGAGTTCGAGGTTGAACTTGAGGAGGCCGGATGGGGTGAAAACATCCATGTTTGCTGCATCAGGGCCGCACCACATTACATCAAGAATATTGCTGTGTTCCCGAAACTCCTTCCCGCATGTCTTGCAGATGTGGTTTTTGTGGATGGTCATTTTTTTAAGATGTAGCATTCGGTTTTGTCGTTGTATTTGTGCTCAATCATGCTGGCTTTCAGCATCTTGCGAACCTCGTCGCGTGATAGCTCTGGCCCCATTCCGTTGGTATATGAGAGGTAATATTTCCCTTCACCCCCAGCGGCTTCGTAAATATCGGAGCTTTTATTTTGTATAAGGTGGCGAATGGCTTTTTCGATGTTCGTCATGTTCATTTTCCTTCCTGTGTTGTTTTCAAAATCATCGCTTTCCAGTTTTCGGCGGCTTCGGTTTCAGTGCTTCCGGTAACTGCTCCAGGACAGCACAGGCAGAAGACCAAGTATTTGCCCGAACGCTGACCGCGCTTTAAGGCTGGCTTTGTGCCCTTGGCGCATCGGGGCAACTCCATTTCGAGCCTCTTAAGGTCCGGCATCATGGCGATCTTGTCGGCAAGTTCCTTGATCATCTGGCGGCGGATTGCGGAGGAGTTCATGCCTTCACCCCTTTCTTGCGCTTATCCCGGCCGCTATGGGCAATCCGGTTCAAAATCCATGCGTCCAGTTGAGCGGAGCTTCGGATGCTCGTAATGTTGCGTTTCCCGCGCACAATGACCGCTGGAAGCCCTTCTGGGAGCCGGGAGAGGGTTCGGGCGAGGCAGCAGGGGTTCAATCCGATCCGGCGGCAGAATTGCTTTGGCGTCTCAGGCTCCCTGTAAACCGGCAGCTCAACCCGGAAGCCTTTGGCCCTCAAAGCCTCGATCATGGAGTTGGTGTCGTTCATGCTGCGGCCTCCGTGGTTTTGGCTGACTTCGTGAACCTGTCCCGGATGTCCTGTGGGATTTCACTCCATTTTTTCGACTGGTCCACCTTCGGGTAAGTCTCGAGAAGCCATGCGCGGAATCCCTCTGGCTCGGGGTCGGGAAGCACCACTGGGGCAACTTTCTGCCGTGCGGTCTTCGGGTTGCGCCTTGCCCACTCCCGGGCCCGATCAACCTCGGTGCGGAAATTGTTCAGGAACGTCACCAGATCGCGCCGGTGGATGCCTTCATCGCCTTTCTTCCGCTCTGCCTCGGTGTAGGCACAGACCAAGGCCAGTTCCTCCGCATCCATGGGCATGATTTTCTTGAACGCCTTGACCTCCTTTTCCTGCCAGGGGGTCGATTCCTTGCGCTTGAACAGGCTGGCAATGGTCTTGGCTTCCGGTGTTGTCGGAACAATCCCCTTGCCCCGCTGCCCATTCCCCCCTTGGGGGTTAGGGGGTATATTCTCTCTATCTAATCTATCTAATCTATCGGTTCCCGTTGGGTTAGCCGTGGGTAACCCATGGGTTTCGTTGGGTTCCCGTTGGGTTTTCTTTTTTCGACCTCCTTTTTTTCCGTTATTCCAGTTTGAAATGAGGCTTGCGTTGAACTGCTCCCATTGGTGAGCGGCCGCGAAACGTTCTGAAACCGAAATGAAGGTGTTTGTAATCGCGTGAAAAAAAACATCAGGATCGCCCTCCCATTTGCATATTGATGCAAGTCGCTCGGGATTCAGGCCGGTGAATTTCCATTGTTTTTGATTCTGGCAATGCGCCCAGAATCGCAAAAGGCAGCGGATGGCAGACTCCGATCCCGCCAGTTTAACAAGCAGGTCTGTTTTCCAATGGTCAGGAAAATTTGGTTGAATGATCATATTTACAAATTCAAAGCCGGTGTTGTAGAGGTCGCCTGTTCCATGAGCGGCCTGTAATCCGGGTTGACATCGATCAGGATGACATTGCGGTTCAGTTCCAGAGCGGCCTTTCCGGTTGTTCCAGAGCCAGCAAACGGGTCGAGCACGGTATCCCGGCTGTTTGACCACGAAAGAATCAGGTCCCTCGCCAGCCATTTTGGCATCATTGCTGGGTGAGGCAGGGCTTGGCATACCTCCTCTTGACCACGGGTATTGCCCAGCCACACGTTTCCGCGAACGCCGTATTCCTGCGCAACAACACGGTTGTTGCGCACAGTCATCGACCCATTCGCCTCCCGCATCGTGTGCTTTCCAAAAACCGCCTTGCCGGCCGTCACGTTTCTCTTGTCTCGGATCAGGTTGACGGTCTGAGGGGTTCCTTTGCTGAGGCAAAAAACGTATTCAAATATTTGGTTGTAACGGCGCGGGTTCGGTTTTGAACCATTCGACTTCTGGTAAATCATCGTGTCATGCACCAGAAATCCCACTTGCTCCTTGAAATAGATGGCCTGTTTGAACGAAGTCAGGGTTTCAGAGCCGCCGATTGTCGCATCACCCACGTTCCAGCAAAGCATCCCGCCGGGTGTCAAAACGCGGTAAAGCTCTTTAGCGATGGCTTCAAAGTTCCATGAATGCCCTCCATAGACGCGCAAACCATCATAGGGAGGGCTTGTAACAACAAGCTGCACCGAATCGGCTGAGAGGTCCTTCAAAACCAATGCCGAGTCTCCAGTTAAAATCTTGCAGTCCGGTGTCATTTCAGAGCCATTGGGTTGTGAGTGTCAGCCATGCAAGCTTAACCACTGCTGGAACTTGTCCGTTTCTAATTGCGTCAGTGCGGTCCAATCGGTCGGCCACCCCATAACGATCTCCTCGAAATTCGGAGATAACGCCTTCCCAATCTGTGTCCCGCGCAGGGGATTTGATGAGCCCCCCCATTCGTCCACCCTTCCCATCGTGTGGTTCTTTCCTCCATTGACGCCGCTTGGCGTCGGCAACCACCCAAATTCTGGCTCTATGATGTGGAAATCCACAGGCGTCTGCACCCAGCACTCCCCATCGAGCATCATACCCCATCGCGGCCAGGTCCCGGAGAACCTCTCCAAGTCCTCTAGAAACGAGCGCTGAGGAATTTTCCAAGAAGACGTAATCGGGTCCAATTTCACAAACGATTCTGACAAAGGCTTTGTAATAGTCCTGGTCGATGAATCCCCCTCCCTTTCCAGCAGTGCTAACGCGCTGGCATGGGATTCCGGCGCACACGACATCGACAAACCCTCTCCATGGCCGTCCATCGAAGGTGCAGACATCATCCCAGATTGGGAACTTTGGAAGGATTCCGTCCCGTTGTCTTTGCAAGAGTACTTTTCGGCAATAAGGTTCGATCTCGACAGCACAAACGCAGGTATGTCCGAGAAGCATTCCGCCGAGGATTCCTCCCCCTGCTCCAGCAAATAGGTGTAGCTCATTCATTTTGTCCCTTGATATTTTCCTCGTTCCAGAGCCTTAATCCCCGGTCTTTTGCCAGCGTGGCGATTGCCTCATCTTCGGTTTGACCAACGGCGAAATGCTCGGAGTTAAAGGCCGGGTTCGGTTCGTCTGGATACGAACGCTCGCACCACGCCTCCCATGGGCTTTCATCTGCGCTTGAAAGTCACCACCCACACCCACGGGTTACTGCGCCAGTTGTATCCACGCACGGCGTTGATATGCTCCCATAGTTCGAAGAAGGAGGATTTGAAAGTCTGGCCCAGGCACCCGACATCAGCGCAACTTAGCCGCGTGCGATCACACGGCTCGTCATCCCGGCGTACGCCCTCGGCGCGCGCATCATCCTCGCTGATATCCTGCACCCGCTCCACGCGAACGCTCACCACCTCCAGCGTGATCCGGCTCGCCCAGCGGGGCATGAAGATGCTGGGTCGCCACACGAAATGCGTGGAATTAGCATAAGTTGCCCGGTATTCGATCCTTTCCCCCGGATTGAGCCACGACGGCTTGATGCCGTTTCGCGTTGGCGCCGCCGCCCATGTTTCCCGCACCCACAGCCGGTCACCGGGTTTTCCGTAGGGGCAACGGATGGTATGAAACGGGAAGGTTGTGCTGTAAGACCCCTTGCCCATCTCTGTGCCATCGAATCCCCACCATCCATCCCCTCGATGCGCGATTCCAGTAACTGCAGGATGGCAGTGTTTTCCGCACCCAACATGGTTGAACTTCACAATCCGACGTGTCTGCGTTTTGCGTCCGTCGAGGATCGCCCGCACCATGTCGCCAGTGAAGAGGATCGGCTTTTCGTTAGTAGTTACATTTTTCATAGCATCAGGTCGTTCTTGTGTTCATCCCCGGATTCGAGCCATTCGCCGTCGTAAGTCCACAGTTCAAATCCATCGTGCTCCGAGTTGATGAATCCCATGTAGACAAACGGACTGTGCGGCCTTGCTTCATTGGGTACGTGCTCACAGGCTTGCAAACGCTTGTAATAAGCGGTGCATCCTTGGCGGGTTTTGCATTTAAGGTTGGTTATCATCGCGTTTAAAAATGGCTGACAATCCATCGACCAGGCGTCTGAACAAACTGCGTTTCGGCGTTGTGATCCTCCGCATGAGTTCCATTGCGGCTGCTGGGTCTTTGAAGATCGTCGGGGTTGGCATGGCGTTACTTCGGCTCCTCATCGTTCCACCGGAACGACTTGTTATTGTTGCTGTCGATGTAGTAAACGGCGGCTTTGTGACTTATGGCTTCGTTTTTCCAATAATGCGATGTGAACAAGTGTCCGAAAAACTCTCCAATAAAGAATTGCACAAAAAGAATTATGAATATTCTCCAGTTCATCCCTCCACCTCCGTCCCGCATGGCTTGAGTCCTTCGGGGGTTACGAGGTCGAAAGATTCGAGCAACACCTTGTATTCAAAACTGAATCCAATGAATGCATGCGTCACGTTCTTGCCCGTAATCATATGAAGTCCACCAATAAGCCGCGACTTCACCACTTCCCCCAGCGGGCAAGTATCGAACGTCCAAGGGATGACGCGAGGCTCTTTGACGGGGACGAGCATGTGGAGGTCGATGGCCGGGGCCGTGGTTTCGTCGCACTCTCTTCCATCGCCCATAAAGGTCATAAGATAACCACCACTATCAACGGCAATTACTGGATATTGGCCGGGGCCGTCCGTGCGAAGAATGCGTAATGGTTGGCGCTCGCTGTTGCCTTGAAAGCACTGCGGCTTAGGCTCCATTGTGTTGTAAGTTTCGAGGTCGAATGGAATGAGTTTTGTTTTCATGGGTTAGAGGTCGAGGATTTTGCAGATCATTTTGAATGCTTTGGATTCAGCGGCGGAGTCATAACTGTGTGCGTCCATGTTTGCATCCCACTTCTCCGCAAGGATGCTCTTGGTTATCGTGACTTGCTTTTCTTCGACTTCCCAATCGGCGGCGAAGAGGTCTTGTAGGCACAAGTGATCTACCGCCCCATCGGTGTCTCTTGTGAGAAACCCTTGACCGTTTGCTATTAACCAAAAAGGCCACTCCTTCCGCTTGAACTTCTTCCCCGCCTTGATGTCGTCTTGAATTTCGGTGAGTGTCATAGATTAGTCCTGTTTGGTTTTGAGTCGGAGGGTGATGTAGCCAGTGTCGCCTGCAAGGCCACGCACAGGTTGATAAGTTCCGAAATCTCCGTTGAGGTGAAACCAATAATCCCCCTTCGTGGCCGGAGCACCCTTCGGAAAGAGCGTGAACCGGTTGAAGTCTGCGAGGTCTTGTTCGGTGGCTGGCTGGTTGTCGATGCGGCGGAAGAGGGCGGCGTAAGTGATCGCCCCGGTTCCGGAAAGCCCGATGGCTCTAAACTTTCCGTAATCCCAGCAAATATCGCCCATTATTGAGACTCCCTCCGTCACAACTTTCCACCGCGAAAGGAATGCAACGGGGTCGAATTCATCCGCCTTCCCGACAACGGGCCGGAGCTTCGAGATTGCGTCGAAGGTTTCCCAAGGGACGCTTGTGCAGCCGACTTTGAATCCGGTTTCGGTGATGTCCTTCACCTCATAGGCTCCAACCTTGAGGGGCTGCTCGGTGTAGCGGGCGAGGAAGTCGGCGGTGCTGGTGACAACGCTACCCTCGTTAGGGTTGTTCCCCTTGTAAGCAATGAGGTCTCCTCGGATTATCATTACGCAGACTTTATTTTGGCCGTCGGGGGCCACACCTTTAATATTTTCTGCGATGGTGAAGCCGTATTGTTTATGCAGAATCGCCGCGATGCCGACCATAAGGCCGTAGTCGTTGAACTGGATGAATTCGGGTAATGGTTTTAGTTTCATGGTGTGGAGTGGTTATTGGTTAGATCAAAATGGGATGTCATCCTCGTCAGTATCCTGCACCGGAGGCTTTGCCTGTGGCCTTGCAGCAGGTCGTGCTGGCTTCTGCTCCTGGTTGCGTTCCGTATCGCGCCAGTTGCCGATAATCGGCATGCGGATGCCTTGTTCGCGCTCCTCTTTGGTTGACCGCTGGGTTACAAAGCCGTCATTCCCACGGTCATTCCTCCCGTTCTTGTTTGCGATGAGAACCAAGTCCACGTATTTGCCCTTCTCTCCTTGGATTAAGCGGGCCTTGTCGATTTTGAGTACGTCGATTGATAGTGTGATCATAATTTATGGTGTGAGTGTCATCATCCACGGCTCAGGCTCTGTGATCTTCGATTGATAACCGCGAAAGAATCCCGTCTTGATGGCCTTGCAGTAGTCCCGCATGTCGTACTGGTAACAAAGCCTGCCCAGCTTGATAAACTCATCCCCCATCGGCATGTAAACCGGCTCAAAGGGATACTCGTTTTCCGAAATAAGGTGCCCGAACGATTCGTAATTCAGGCCGGACGCCGCATTGAAGGCATCAATGTAAACCGCCGATTGGAAGTGCAGCCTGTCTTTGAAGATGGCACGCACCCAATCCTCATACTTTGCGCTTCTGGCCGTCTTTAAATCGCAAAGTGTATCCCCGTATTCCGATTTTGGATCTGGAACAATGTCCACAAGGCACTTGAACGGCACCACAACGCCCGTTTCCTCGTCATGCCAGTCCACCCGCACAAGCACCTGCCGCTTGCTGCATCCAAGGATTTCCGAAATCCGCTTGTCTTCGTGCAGCCGGTTGGCCGCAATTCTGGCCTGTTCAAGTTCGCCGCTTGAAATGACACGACGACCCGCCCCCGCTTCCTTGTCATGGAACGCCCTGCAAAAGTTTGCGTTCAAGTTCCAGGGCTTTGCATCCTCGCCTTTTCCGGATGGATAATGGTCCGGGTGGATGGAGTAATCCTTGGCGAACCTGTCGGGGGTCAGAACGAGACAGTCGATGAGCGATCCCCATTCCATTGATCCTGTGGCCTTCTTTGTTGCCCCGTATTTCCATTTCCTCGGGCACGGCGCAAACTCGGCAAGCTCTGACCGGCTCATTGTCTTCGATGCCTCGCCGCGGGGAATATCCGCGTCAATGGCGTGGTATTCCTCGGACGAGACGCCGTAGGATATGGGCGGGTGGGTTTTGGACGGCAGGAACATGGCGCGTTACTTGGTTGCCAGCTTGGAGCGAACCTTTTCTGTGACTTCCAAAAGGCGATCAGCTGGCAAGTCTTCGAGTGATTCCGTGTCTGTCAGGATTCCCTCATCCCAAAGGAACTGAGAAAACTCCTTTGCATCGTCATGGAAGTGAGGGCCAGCGATTTTCCACAGTGCTGCCTTGAGGGGCTTTGTGCTCTGCGGCTTGCTGGTCTTGCCTCCTTTCGCCCATTCCGCGATCAGCTCGCCATGCTGGGAAGAAAGCGGCTCCTTGTTGTTCTCCGGGAAACAATCGCGCAGAACTGGGTGGGAGCATTTCGTGAGAATGATCGTGTGATCGCGGAGGATTTCCGCATGAGCCGTCATTTCGAAAATGAAGTCGTCGGCCTGAATCGGGGAGGTGTAATCGTCCTTCACGATTTCGGTCTTGCCGTTGACCTTTTCCTGCCTGCTCTTGTATTTGGCGCGCAGGCAGACAATCCACGGAATGCGCGATTGCAGGAGACGCAGCATCAATTTTGCGTGCTCCATCTTCGGCTGCTTCCACACCTGCAACCCCTTCTTGCCTGCCTCCTCGTTGTGCGCAGCCAGGTCGAGAACCCCGCCGATGCCCTCCCATTCATGCGACATACTGTCGATGATGCCGATGTTCACACCGGAGCTTTCCACCATGTCAATGGCGGCGATGTAATTGGCGGGAGAGAACGGTGCCGACATTTCAGCTGTTTCGTATCCTCCAGGGATTACATCGGCATACAGGCTCCCCCGACCTGATTCGCTGTCAATGAGGGCAATCCGGCCATTTGGGCCAGCCATGCCACGGGCAAGTAAAAGCGAGGAATAAGTCTTGCCGCATCCCGATTCGGAATAGAGGCCGATGAGAGGCTTTGCGCCTTGTCTTGTTGCAGGTTTTAGAGTGAGTGTCATAGGTTATAAATTGCGGTTACTTGAGTCCAAGAATCACGATGAGCGCGAATGCACCAGCGGCGGATACGAGGGCCGTCACGATGATTTGCATGGTGAACTCTTTGTCTGTGGGGTGGTTCATCATTCAGCCTCCGGTTCGTCTGGCAGAGGTTGCCAGTGGGTTACTTCATCCCAAATTCTCTTTCCATCCATCCCGTGCCACCTGCGACCGTTGAAATACCCCTTCACCATGTCGTCATCCGCATCTGGAACGAAAACCAGCATGATGTCTTCAGTATCGGGCAACTCCGCACTACAAGAACGCCACTTCGGAATCTGATCCCTCAGAACCGCCATTTGACGGCGCATGTCCTCGATGATCTTCCACGGATCGGTTGAGGGGGTGCGGGGTTGCTCTAATGCCTCAATTCGGTTTTCTTTATGGGCGACAGCCACCGCCGTTCTTGTCGCGGCCAAGCGTGCTTCATCGCGGTCTTTGGAAATCCGTGCAATTTCGGCACGTAGATCAACGCATACTTGAGCATGTGCCGCTGCCCCGTCGTGATAGTTCTGAATGGTCTTGGCCTGCCCGTCGAAATCCTTTCGAAGAATCTCCATCTCCTCCTTGGTGATAAGCACCCAATGCGGTTCGAGCCCAAGTTCGTTCAGCAACTCTGCGCGTTGCAGATGGTCGGCCTCCGTTGAAATGCCTGTCGGTTTCGCACTCATTCCGCCCCTCCCTTTGCCTTGGCGATTGCAGCACGGATTTTCGGGCAATGCTCGCGCACTGTCTCAGGATCGCATTCAGAGATAACCACAAGCGCATCCTCTAAGGCCTCCAGAAGTTCGGGGGCGGCTGCGATCAGGCGGGTGTTTGCCTTGTGCTTTTTAGGAAGGGAACAAATGGCAATGCCGGGGGTTGGATGCCCAAGCGGCGTCTCGATGTGAATTAATGTTCTGCCTTCCAGAGCGTCCCACGGCCCCTGCGTATGCCCTTCCTGAACTTGTAAGGATTCCTTGTGAGTTGGATTGCTCATCGCGCCCCTTTCTTCATGTCCTTCGCTATCTCGGCACACAGGAGAAGGGCTATCACGCGAGGGGTGTAATCTGTCTTGAGGTCACCCATGTCCCACCAAGTACGCCACCGATGATAAATATGCGATGGCTTAAATAGCTTTTCAAAAAGCTCCCGCTCGTCTTCGTTTGCGCCTGCCGACTCAAGAGTTTCGCAGCAGAAAGTGTTTTCTTCCAAATAGTTTTTAGTCTGCAACTTCTCCGCAGCCGCCCTGAATATCTCTGGCCGAATCGTCGTTTTCATTGCGCCCCTTTCGCTTTAAGAATGTTGACCGCCCGTTTCTCCGCACGACGCTTCCTTTTGGCCTCCGCTCTATCGCGGTAATAAGTCTCCGTTTCCGGCTTTGGCGGAATGTCCAAGAGTGACTTCTGGCGTGTTCCATAAAGCTCCTTTTGAATCGGACTCATCCCAAGGATTGCAGCGATGAGCATTGATGAAGTTTTCATTGCACTCCTTTCATTTTCCAAACCGGCAACGGAGTGCAGTGCCGCCGCCGCGATGGCTGGTATTCGCCAGTCTTGACGATCAATCCAGCGTGCGCAGCCCGCCGCATCGTCGCGCCGATCGCACGCATGTCGTGAGGCAGAATCTCGATTGCCTCCACCACATCGTCGGTTGTGAAAGTAGGTTTCGCAGATGCCACATTGCGGATCACCCCAAGGGCATATTGCTGCCACTCCTTGCCTGAGTTTGCTTCCACGGTTGCAATCGCCGCGTCCCTGGCTGCCTCTGGTGATTGGAGGGCGATCATTTCGGGTCCTCCATCATGTCCATCCATTGTGAAACAATGGCCTCAATCACCGGCTCGGGAACATCGGACATGGAGGTGACGAAATCCGCGATGCGCCCCTCCTCCTTGAGGTAGTCGAGCATCTGGTCTTCCGTGATCTTCCGCGCCTGCATGAAATGCTTGAAGGCTTCGAGAGGCGTTACGTTTTGCAACCAAGCCCTCACTCCAGTTTCCGACGGGGCGTTATCCGTCCCAAGAATCTCCCGCGCCTCATCAGGAGTGACCCCGAGAGTTGCCGCCATCGTGTTCTCGCACTGGCGGTGAAACTCCTGATTGTTGCTCCCGAGGACTTCGCGAGCACCGCCCGGAAGGATGCCCAGCAGGTCGGCAAGTCGCGCTTCGTTACGCGCCATTCCGCTGCGATAGTCTGCGTTTTCAATCAGGATTGCCTGAATCTTTTCGACTGCGATTTGGTCTAACATGGTGGGTTATTTCTGAATGATGGATTTGAAAGTGGCCGTCTCTCCGGCTGTCACGCCTGATCTCAGGTGGCGTTCCCCAGATGCAATCCGCCGTTGCAACTCAGCCGCCACTGAAGGCGCATGGGTATTGTTAAAAGCAGTGGTTACTTTTCGGGTGATTTTTGTTTCCGAACTTGGCTCTGAAAATGAGTGGGCGATTGCGCTTAGGCAGGTTCATCGGCCACAGGAACACCACTCCGCACAGCACGAATGCCGACGCGAGGAATGCCAGTGTTGCCGTTATTTCAAGGAGGGGTTGGAGGAGCTTTTTCATGACACCTCCTTCACGCGGAAATCTTCATCGCTGATAGAAAAGACTTCGCAGTCAATGAGTGTGATTCCGTCGCCCCCATCAAGGCGCGGCCAGCCCTCTTGGCGTGACATCGCCCGTATAACTTCATTCACGCCCAATCCTCCGCACGCGACAGAAAGTTTAGCTGCCGCGCCCGAAAGCATCGTTAAGAATGTCTGCGTGTAGTCTCCATCGTTGCGCATCAATCGGGATTCAAAGCCGCTCCAGAACTCCACGGTTTGCTTTATGGTCTGTGCAGAACTGGGGTTTGTTTCGTCAATTCCGACGACCATCTCCCATCCAGTATCCAGATGTGTTAATGTATATTTTTTCATGGGGGTTATTTCACTTTGTGGCTTTCAAAGGGTTTGCTTTCAGGGTGCGGTTTTTTACGGCTTCAATAACCTCGTGAAGCAGATAGCGAGGGTTTGAGAATCCAAGGGCCACAGACCTATTGAGCCCCCATTTCTTGCGGTTTACCTCCAGTGTCCTTGCCGTCACTCCCAGCAACCCGGCAGCCTGCTTCGCGTTCAGAACTTCAAATTGCATGCAGATGGCCGAAGTCAGCCTGTTGACGAGTTCGGGATTGTTGATCAGTCCTCGCTCCACTCCACGCGCAACGCCCTCAATCAAAAGTTCCTCTGGTATTTCGAGCTTCATGTTAAACGGATGTTATGCGCCGGGTTTACGAACAAGCTCCTGCGCCTTCTTTTCGAGGGTCGGCAGGTAGGCGTCGATACACCACCGCAGAACTTCCGACATTGTGATCTTGCGGGAGCCATTGCGCGTCCTGATCTTTGCCACTTTCTCGGCGCGCGCCTTGGTTGATTGCGAAATACGAATACCTGCTTGTGGATACTTGGGGGATGCCTGTCGCTTCATGAATACACGTTTAGCAAACGCTAAACGTATGTCACGCACTTTTTGCAAACAAATAGTTGAATTGTTTAGCAATCCATGCAAAGGGTTGAATCCATGGACAATCCAAAACGACAAGGGAAAACAACGCAAATAGGGTTCCGCATCACCGCCGGTCTACGGGCGGAAGTGGAAAAACGCGCGATGGAGGAGAACTACGCTTCGCTATCGGATTACATTATCGGGCTGATACGCTACGATCTCGCCATAAGGAAGCCGCACACGCTCACGGCTCCTCTCAGCAGGGAGGACGACACTACGCAGGCGCAGTTTGAGAGGGACATTCTTTCGGCGTTCAAAAAGGGTGGAAATGTCAAGGGGTCGCTTCTCGATCACATGGTGGAGCAGATATTCACCGATAAGATTCAGGCGGAAATCATCGGGGATTTCAAAAGCCTGTTGAAGCAAAAGCTCTCCCAGCAGGTGATTAAGGACAGCCAGCAGAAATCCCGCCGCAGCAAGAAAAAATAATCCGCTCTGCGGGATGAAAACACAGCAGCGTATTTTAAAGTTCGGCCCCATCAGCTTCGAGGTGCGTACCCTGCCGGATGGTCGCCTGTGGTTCGACTACATGCTTGGAGCCCGGCGCGTCGTGGTAAAGAAAACCACGCTCGCAAAGCTCCACAGCGCCGCCGAAATTATTGCACAGGAATTACTTGAGGGGGAGGCAACTCAACAACTCTTTGATCCGGCCTTGCGTCGCATGTGTGCGCTGGCATTAAACACACTGCATCCCACGGGCCTGCATATCGATGCCGTGGCGCGTGATGTGGCGGCAGCATACTCCACCACCGGCGGCATTCCAATCACGGAACTGGCTGCGTTTTACATGGCGCGCAATCCATCCAAGGCAAAGCCTCCCGAGACGGCAACGCTTGTGCAATCCCTTGTAAAGACACTCTCCGAAGCTGGCCGGGAGGATATTTACGTCCGGGGACTCAAGCGCGATCTGATGCCTTTTGCGGAGAGGCACCCGGACATCACGTTATTAAATGTCGATCATATCCGCGACTGGCTGCATGAACTGCAAGCGCGAAAGGATCGCCCCATCGGAGAACGGAGGCGTGACAACATTCGGGATGCGATAGTGCGGCTTTTTTCGTATGCCAGGGACCGCAGGCTTTTGCCAGAAGACAGGCGCACCGCAGCCGAGCGCATCTTGCGCATCAAGCCAGGCCACGATGTGAGCACATACACCCCTGATGAACTGCGAGCGTTATTGGCTCATGTTCCACGCAGATGGATTCCACGATTTGTGATTGCTGCATTTGCGGGACTGCGCACCAGCGAAATTTTCAGGCTGAACTGGCCCGACTTCAAGTGGGATCGCGGAGTGATCCATGTGCGCCGACAGGTGGCGAAAAAAGTACGCCTTGCGCGTGTCGTGCCAATCCTCCCCGTGCTCGCCGCGTGGCTCAAGCCGTGGCGCAAGGCAACGGGGCCGATTTACCCGCACGAGAATTGGAAGCAGATAGAGGACGCCGACATGGCTATGCTCACCACTTTGAGTGAGGTTTCTGGCATCAAATGGCGCAAAAATGCCCTTCGACACAGCTTCGGCAGCTACCGCCTCGCCATCGTCAAGAGCATTGAACAGGTCGCTGGGGAGATGGGCAACAGCAGCGGTGAAGTCCGCCGCAGCTACAACGACCCCAAGGACGAAAAGGAAGCCCTGGCCTATTTTGCATCAAAGCCAAGTATCATAAAAATGGCGGCTTGATACTGCGAGATTTGTTCCATTTCCGTTCCATTTTTCATTTCGGGCCATTTTTACAGAGAATCCTCGTGGGTTCAAGTCCCACCATCGGTATCTTACCTGCGATTTTCTTTATTCGCAGGAAAACGCGCCAGGTTTCAACTCGGTGATGACGACCAGGCCGGGGCCGGAAAGCTCGAGCGTTTCTCCAGCCTGCAGGACATGGTCCACTCGCGATCCTTCCCGGGTGATCCAGAAAGCGCCCGATTCGCAATGGATCGAAAGTGCCTGCCCGGGGCGCAGCGGCGCATTCCAGAGCTTTTCACTTTTCCGCACCGCGAGGACGGGAAGGGTCCTTCCGGGGGAGGACTTCCGGGCGAATGGCGCCTGCGCCGTGGCCGTCAGGATGGATGTCGCTTGCATGACTCCATCCTCGCGCAAAAACCCGGACAAGCACAGATACAGAATATCAAATATTGGACGGGCACAGATTTTCGCTTGATGAATCTGTGCTCCCTTGGTTCCATTCCATCTGTACCTGTTGCCTGGGCTGGGCCCGGGATTAAACTCACACAACCGCCATGATAGCGCCGCCCACCGAATTGCTTTATGAACAGGTCGCCAGCAAGATCGCGGCGCTGATCGCCGGCGGCACCCTGCGGCCGGGCGACCGGATTCCCTCGGTGCGCAAGACCTGCCAGCAGCAGCAGGTGAGCGTCTCCACGGTGCTGCAGGCGTATGTGGCGCTGGAAAATCGCGGCTTGATCGAGGCGCGGCCAAAGTCCGGATTCTTTGTCCGCTACCGCCCGCATGAACTCACGGCGGAGCCCGCCACCACGACCCCATCCAAAACCGCCAACAAGATCATCGCGGGCAATGCGGTCGCCATGGTGCTCAAGGCGGTGGGCAATCCCCGCATCGCGCCGCTGGGCGCGGCATGCCCCAGCCCGTTGCTGCTGCCGGTGGAAAAACTGGCGCGCACGCTCGGCGCGGTGGCGAGGCAGAGTGGGAACGCGGGGTTGGAGTATGCGATCCCGCCGGGTTGCGAGCAGTTGCGGCGGGAGATTTCAAAGCGGTCGCTGGACTGGGGCTGCAACCTCGCGCCGGACGAGATCATCACCACCATCGGCTGCGTCGAGGCGCTGAATCTCTGCCTGCGGGCGGTGGCGGGAAAGGACGACATCGTAGCGATCGAGTCGCCGACCTACTTCGGCGTGCTGGAGTGCATCCGCGGGCTCGGCATCCGCGCGCTGGAAATCCCCACCCATCCGCGCACCGGCATGGACCTGGATGCGCTGGAGACGGCGCTGAAGCGGCACAAGGTCGCTGCCTGCCTCTCGGTGCCGAATTTCAACAACCCGCTCGGCTGCTGCATGCCCGACTCCCACAAGCGCCGCATGGTGGAGATGCTGGCGAAAAGACGCATCCCGTTGATCGAGGACGATCTCTACGGCGACCTGCATTTCTCCGCGGAGCGCCCGCGCACCGCGAAAAGCTACGACCAGGACGGCGGCGTGCTGCTGTGCAATTCATTTTCCAAGACGCTCGCGCCCGGCTACCGGGTGGGATGGGTCGCCCCGGGGCGGTATTTCGAGGAGGTGATGTCGTTGAAATTCACCAATACCATGGCCACGGCGACGCTGCCCCAGCTTGCCATCGCGGAATTCCTGCGCAACGGCGGCTACGACCATTACCTGCGCGGCATCCGGAATACATTCCGCGAGCAGGTGCAGCGCTTCAGCCAGGCAATCGCCGAGACGTTCCCGCCGGGAACAAAAATCACGCGGCCCTCCGGCGGATTCGTGCTCTGGATCGAGCTGCCGCGCCGCTGCGACGCGCTGGAACTGCACGCCGCCGCGCTCGCAAAGGATATCAGCCTCGCGCCGGGGCCCCTCTTCTCGGCAAAACAGGGGTATCGTAATTTCATTCGCATCAGTTGCGGGCATCCCTGGTCCCCCGTCATCGAGCGGGCCATCGCGATCCTCGGCGACCTGGCAAAAACCATGGCGAGGTGACCCGGCCGGAAAATAAAGCCGCCGCAACCGCGCCAGTCCGCGAATTATTGGAGAGTGACAAGACTGTCACACATTGATACCGTGATCCCGGTTATATACACCCGTCCTTCCTACTGCCGCCATCGGCAGCCGCGGCCGGGAATTCTTCAACACCAATCCAAATAACAAATCAGCAGCCCCACCGTATGAAAACAAAACCAGCCATCCTCTCCACCCTGTTCATCCTTTGCGCCATGGCGATTGCCGCCATCACCGGCCTTTCCGGTTGTGCGAGCCTCGACGCGCCGAACCAGGAGCGGCTCCTCACGGCAGCCGGTTTCCGTCCGCTCACTCCTTCCACCGCAAAACAGCAGGATCTCTACGCCAAGCTGCCCGACTACAAAATGCAGAGCGGCATGATCAAGGGCAAACTCGTTTACGGCTACAAGAATCCGAAGCAGGGCGTGGTGTATGTAGGCGGCCAGAACGAATATCAGCAGTACCAGCGCCTCGGCCTCCAGCAGTCCATCGCGCAGGACAATCTCGCCGCGGCGCAGATGAACCAGGAAACGATGACCGGCTTCGGCGCATGGGGCCCGTCCGCTTTCTGGTGGTAAGCCATCGCGGCCACGTCGCGAAAAACCAACTCATTTAAGCAAATATTCAAACAGACCCGCGGCGCACGCATGATGCGTGCCGCGGGTCTTTTGTTTTTTTGCGCCGGCCGGATTTCCGATCCTTTGCAGCCGGATGCCCCGCCGCCTGCGAAATAGATAATGCAGGGGGAAATTCCTCCCCCTGTAAATCAACAACCAAAAAATCATGAAAACCATCCAATCGATTCTCGCAGTATCCGCAGCATCCGCGCTGATGAGCGTGGGCGCATTCGCGGGTGACAACCTGATCAACGGCCAGATCAAAATGGTCTCCAATAACCACGGGCAGATGACGCCGATGTTTGTATCGTGCGAACCCACTGTCGCGGTTTATGCGGGCGGCGCGTCCGCGGGTGTCACGCCTGTGGCCAGTTCCGGCAACAGCAGCTTCGTCCTGACCACGCGCGACAACGCGCACGGCCACCAGATTCTGGTGTTCCGCGAGACGGACGTGCGGTGATCCCAATCCTCCGCAAAAAGAGACCGGGCATGGAAAACAGCCCGGTCTTTTTTTGCGGAACGATCTCCTCGCCGCTCCTTTTCCCAAACAAAAAAATCACCGGCTCCTAAAAAGAGGCCGGTGATTTTTTAAAACAGCGGGTTGCCGCTTCAGGATTTATCAGCTTTTGCCTTTTCCTTGGTGGCTGAGGCAGCCGCTCTTTCCGACATCGCGAGATGCTCCTTCAACGTGGGGAGCGTTTTTTCGGCAAAGGCCTTCAGGTCCGGGTCGTCGAGTTCCTTGGCCGCTTTCTCAAACAACGCGATGGTAGCCTTGTGGTCCTTCACGGAGTCGTCCGCAAATGCCGCATCAAAGGAAGCCCCCTTTTTCGTCTTCAACAACATGAGGTTGGCTTTCTGGGTTGCCCCCGGGGAATCCGGCACTTCGGCCCCCTTGGCGGTGGCGATTTTTTTGAGTTCAGCGTTCGCCTTCGTGTGATCGGTCACGAGCATCTCCGCGACTGATTTCACATCGGCGTTGGTCGCCTTCTCTTTTCCCATTTCCCCCATTTGGATCTCGGTGAGACCACCCTCCGTGGCTTCGTTGATGAATGCCTTGTCCTTGCTGGTGAGCGCTCCCTTGTCCGCCGCAATCGCGGGCGTCAAAAGACTGAACGCCGCCACGATCCCCGCTGAAAACAAGGAAATTGCCTGGTGTGTAATATTGATTTTCATACGCAGGTATCGAAAGGCAGACCGTGCGTGGCCATCAGGAATATCCTGCATCGCACCCGGGCAATCGCCTGATTCCATGGCTTCACCCGCGAATGAGACAACCGGGGAAGCCTCCTCCCGCGTTCACCCTTTGAAGCAACGATCACAAAAACCCGGGACGCATCATGCAAACTCTATTGAACAAAAAAATCGCCATCCTCGCTGCGAATGGATTCGAACAAGTGGAATTGCAAAAACCGAAGGAAGCACTCGAGGAGGCCGGGGCCATCACGAACATCGTCTCCCCATCCAGTGATGAAATCCAGGGAATGAACCACGCCGAGAAAGGCGACAAATTCCAAGTGGATGTCCCGCTGGATCACGCCGATCCTGGGGAATATGACGGACTCATGATTCCCGGCGGGCTGATGAATCCCGACGAACTCCGCAGCAACGCGCTGGCGGTGAAATTCGTGCGCAGCTTTTTCGAGGCTGGCAAACCGGTGGCTGCGATCTGCCATGCGCCGTGGGTGTTGATCGACGCCGGTGTGGTGAAGGGACGCAAGCTCACATCCTGGCCCGCGATCCAGACCGACGTCAAAAACGCCGGTGCCACTTGGGTGGACGAGGAGGTGGTGGTGGACAATGGCCTCGTCACCAGCCGCAAGCCTGACGACATCCCGGCATTCACCAAAAAAATGATCGAGGAATTTCGTGAAGGCAGACACTCCGTGGAAATCAACAGTTAGACAACACTAACAGGAGCATAAACAATGAGCACAAAACTCGCACTCAAGGGAAGCTGGAATGAAATCAAGGGCAAGCTGAAACAAAAATACGGTCAGCTTACCGACGACGACCTCACCTTCGCCGAGGGCAAGGAGGACGAATTACTCGGCCGCCTGCAACAGCGCCTGGGGGAGAAAAAGGAAGACATCCGCAAGACCATCGAGGAGCTTTGATCCGTCGCGCCCCTTTCGGGGCGCGTGCGGTAAAAAGGGAATCCGGCCCAACTTCCTGCCAGGGCACAGGATGTTGGGCGGGTTCTTTTATAAATGCATGCGGCCATCCGCTCCGTCGTGGCCGAATCAGTTTTCACGGAGGAAAACCCCATGAGATCCACCACCTTGACCATCCCTGAAATCGGCCTCATCGCGGCCACGCGCGGAATGCTGGGAGCGGGCATCGCGCTCCTGTTCGCATCGAAACTCACCGGCGAACAACAGCGCGTCATCGGCTGGACGCTGGTCGGCGTCGGCCTAATCACCACCGTGCCGCTGCTGCTCGACGTGCTGGGCAAAAGCGACGAGCGTTTTGAGCCATGAGGGCGATCTGGAAAGGGGCGATCAGTTTCGGGCTGGTGAACATCCCCATCGCGCTCTACCCGGCGACACGCACCGAGGAGTTGAAATTCCGCCTGCTGCGCGCCAAGGATCTCAGTCCCGTGAACTACAAGCGCGTCGCGGAGAACGACGGCAAGGAAGTTCCCTGGGACCAGATCGTAAAAGGGTACGAGTACGAAAAGGGGAAATTCATCGTGCTGAAGGATGAGGACTTCAAGCGGGTGGATGTCGAGGCCACGCAAACAGTGGACATCATACACTTTGTAAAGCTGGAGGAAGTAAACCCGATTTTCTTCCACAAGCCGTATTACATGGAACCGGAAAAAGGCGGGGACAAGGCCTATGTGCTGCTGCGCGAGGCGCTGCTTGCCTCGAAGAAAATCGCCATCGCAAAAGTGGTGATCAAGACGCGCCAACATCTCGCCGCGGTGAAGCCGCAGGAAAAGGGGCTCATGCTGGAGTTGATGCACTTCGCTTCCGAACTGATCGACAATGAGGAATTTAAATCTCCGAAAACGCAGGTCGCCGGTAAAAAGGAATTGAAAATGGCGGAATCGCTCATCGCCTCCATGTCCACCGCGTGGAAGCCGGAGGAATATTCCGACGACTACCGCCAGGCCCTGGAGAAAGTGATCGAACAGAAAATCGAGAAGGGCGACAAGGATCTCCCCCACCCCGCCAGAAAGGCGAAACCAACGAACATCATCGACCTGGTCTCGGTGCTGCAAAAGAGCCTCGATGAAAATCGCGGCGGCGGAAAAAAGAAACGCCCCGCGCGCGCCAGGAAACAAGCCGCAAAGCCGCGCAAAAAAGCCGCGTAGCCACCGCCCTCCATGTCCCTGCGCGAATATGTCCGGAAAAGGGATTTCACCCGCACCCGGGAGCCGGCTGGAAAGGAAGCCGGGAAAAAGCAGGCCGCGCATCACCGCTTCGTCATCCAGAAGCATGCGGCCTCGCACTTGCACTACGATTTCCGCTTGGAAATGGATGGCACGCTCAAGTCATGGGCGGTGCCCAAGGGCGTTCCCTATGCCAGGTCGGAAAAGCGTCTCGCCATGCAGGTGGAAGACCACCCCATCGCGTATGCCGGATTCGAGGGAATTATCCCCAAGGGGGAATACGGCGGCGGGACGGTGATGGTGTGGGACCAAGGCACCTACGAGCCCCTCAGCAAGCACCCGCTCAAGGATCTTGAGGGGGGAAAATTACACTTTTTCTTGCACGGGAAAAAATTAAACGGGGAGTGGATCCTCGTGCGCCTCCGGCGCGGTGACGACAGGCAATGGCTGCTCATGAAGGGCGGCGAAAATAACAAGCCGGTTTCCAAAAAACGGGACGACGAATCCGCCATCAGCGGGCGGACCATGGCGCAGATCGCCGGCGACCGCGATGCGGAATGGCACTCCGGCCGGAAAAAGACCGGTGCTGTCAAACGCAAGCCGCAAAAGACCGTCGCAAAAAAAGCGGTGAAATTGAAATTCATCGAGCCAATGAAAGCCAGATTTCTGGCCGATCCCCCGCGCACCGGGGATTGGGTTTATGAGTTGAAATTCGACGGCTACCGCGCCCTCGCATTGAAAAACGGCGATGCCGTGCAGTTGTTGTCGCGCAATGAAAAGGATTTGTCGGGTCGCTTCCCGGACATTGTGGAATCGGTGAAAACGCTGCCCGTGGAGAATGCGATCCTGGACGGCGAAATCGTGGCGCTGGACCCGAAAGGACGCTCCTCCTTTCAATTGCTGCAAGCCATGGAGACGGGCACGGCGCGGCCGCCGATCGTCTATTATCTTTTCGATCTGCTTACCGTGGATGGGAAATCATTTTTAAAGATGCCTCTCGCCGCGCGCAAAAAACGCCTTGGCGAAATTTGCGCCGCCGCCGCCGGCCCCATCCGCTACTCCGGCAACATCGAGGGCAGCCCGGGGCGCCTGCTCGCCGAGGTGAGAAAACATGGCCTCGAGGGAATCATCGGCAAAAGAAGCGGCTCCCATTACGAACCCGGTGCGCGGAGCGGAGCGTGGATCAAGCTGAAATGCGTGAATGAGCAGGAATTCGTGATCGGCGGATTCACACCGCCGGGCGGCACGCGCACGCATTTCGGCGCACTGCTGGTGGGATATTACGAACGGGGAAAACTCCACTATTGCGGAAAAGTCGGCACGGGATTCAACCATGCGATGCTGCTGGCGTTGCACCGGCGGATGA
>JADMIO010830171.1_pt1 | contig 57232 bp, 36 predicted proteins | sample 8958161 | NCBI WGS metagenome assembly JADMIO01 (sample SAMN16585339, study PRJNA669376) | soil metagenome | isolation source: Crop rotation soil | place: USA: Cullars Rotation, Alabama | collected 2011 | reverse complement strand
CCGCGACAACTTGTCCACGTGGAATTCTAAGCTTAGGATCCCAATGTGCTGGAAAGCCTGCTCGATCGCCTGTGGGGGAGCGGGTTTCTTCCGTCGAGCCATCAGGGCGTGAAGCTGCGGAGCGGGCGCGAGCCGGTGCTGTATCTTTCCGATCCTCCCGGCATCGATCGCGTCCAACGCCGCGCAATGCTCGATGGGCTGGAGAAGCTCAATCATCTGGAACGTCAGCAGGAGGGAGACCGCGAGATCGACGCGCGCATTGCGCAGTATGAGATGGCGTTCCGCATGCAGGCTTCGGTGCCGGAGCTGACCGATCTCTCGGGCGAACCGCCGGCGATGTTTGAAATGTATGGCCCTGACTCACGCAAGCCCGGAAGCTTCGCCGCCAACTGTCTGCTCGCGCGCCGGCTGGTCGAGCGCGGCGTTCGATTCGTTCAGCTCTATCATCGCGGGTGGGATCTGCACGGCGCGCTGCCAAGCAATATTCCCAAGCAGTGCCGCGACGTCGATCAGCCGCAGGCGGCGCTGATCGCCGATCTCAAGCAGCGCGGATTGCTCGATGAAACGCTAGTGATCTGGGGCGGCGAATTTGGCCGCACGGTTTATGCGCAGGGCGCGAATAAGACCGACTATGGCCGCGACCATCACGGCCGCTGCTTCACGATGTGGTGCGCCGGCGGCGGCATCAAGGCCGGCGCCGTCTTCGGCGAAACCGACGACTACGGCTACAACATCGTCCGCGACGGCGTTCACATCCACGACCTCAATGCCACGCTACTGCATTGCCTGGGCATCGATCACAAACGCCTGACGTTCCCTTATCAGGGGCGGGATTTTCGGCTGACGGATGTGCATGGGGAGATCGTCCGGCCGATCCTCGCGTAGCGATCGATCAAGTTTAGGGTGCCACAGGTCGGCGTACTCGCAGACCTGTGCGTCTTCTCGCTGGAAACCACACAGGTCTCGGAGTACCGCGACCTGTGGCACCCTGCCCTTCTGGGAACGCCGACGTCCTCGTCGGCTCTGCGCGAAAGGCCGGCGAGGACGCCGGCGTTCCCGGGAGCCATCACCGCGCCCTTTGATCTCACCAAATTGCTTGGTACAACAGTAAAGACCATCCACACAAACCTGGCAGGAGTAATCGATGCGTTCCTTCCGGCTGGTCTTTCTGGCGGTGTTTCTGGGGACGGCGTTGGTTGTGGCGGCAATCCTCTTCAATCGCGCGCGGCCGCAGGTTGAGACGCAACATCCAAATGCTCAGCTTGTGCTCGCGACCGGCAAATGCGCCGAGTGTCATCGCACGCAAACGCCGGCGATCGTTCATGAATACGAATTGAGCAAGCACTCGGCCAAGGGGATTACCTGTCTCGATTGCCATCAGGTGCTCAAGGGGCAGGAAAGCCTCGATCATCGCGGCTTCACGATTGCCAAATCGCTGACGGCACAAAGCTGCCAGCAATGTCATCGAACTGAATACGACCAGTATCTGCGAAGCCGGCATGCCGCGCCATCGTGGGCGGCCGTGGCCGGCCCGAAGGATTTCACGCCCGAGCAGATCGCGTTTGCCGAGCAGTATCACAAGGGCGCGGTCGATCGACAGGGGCATCCGCTGGTCGCCATCGAAGGCGCCGCCGCTGCTACGAAGGGATGCGTCCTGTGTCACGCGGTCGGCCGGCCGAATGCGGATGGCACCATCGGCACATGCACATCGTGCCACGCGCGGCACGTGGCGTCGGTTTCGCTCGCGCGGCTTCCCACCACCTGCGGCCAATGCCACATGGGCCCCGACCATTCGCAGATCGAAATCTACAACGAATCCAAGCATGGCGTGCTCTTCGCGGCGCAGCGCGAGCACATGAATCTCGAGGCCGATCCGCAACATCTCACCGCGACTGACATGCCCGTGCCCACGTGTGCCACCTGCCACATGAGCGGCCTGGAGGGGCAGCACATCACGCATGATGTGACCGAGCGGCTTTCCTACTGGCTCTTCGCCCCGGTCTCGCAGCGCCGGCCGACGTATCTGCAGGGGCAGGCCGCCATGCAGGAGACGTGTCTGAAGTGTCACACCAAGCCGCGCATCGAACAGTTTTATAAGGAAGCGGAAGCGGTGGTCGCATCGACCAACGATCTGGTGGGCGAGTCGCAGACGATCGTGCAAAAGCTGAAGGACGACAAGCTCGTCCCGCCCGGCGGCTTTGCCGATCGGCTGGATTATCTGCAATTTGACCTGTGGCATTACTACGGACGAACCGCCAAGCACGGCGCATTCATGGGCGGCGCCGATTTTGTGCAATGGCATGGCTTCTACGAGATCGTGCGACATCTCGCGGAGATCAAGGAGATCGACCGCGAGCTCCGCGGCAAAGCCGCAACGACGCAGCCGAGCCACGTGAGGGCCGAGCAACCGCGAATCGACCGTGGTTAATCGGTGCCACAGGTCGCGGTACTCCGAGACCTGTGCGTGTCCCCGCGAGAGGCGCACAGGTCTGTGAGTACGCCGACCTGTGGCACCCAACCGGAACTACACTTACGTGACTCTCGGCATTCCAATGGAACCCAACGCGCGAAAACTTCCGTTCGTTCCCAACTGGCTCACGCAGCCGGTGCAATGGGCCGAGCTTTTTGTGCTGAGCAATCTGGCGTTCCTCGCGATCGATATTTATCTGGCGCATTCGGTGAATCGTTTCGCCAGGCCGGCGGAGTGGACGCCATTTGTCTTTTCGATCGTTGGCACGGTGATCATGCTCGCGTGCATCGCGATCGTCCGACTTGATCCGATTCGGCGCGACAGCGGCGGATCGCGCTTCGCCTGGTATGCCGGCGTGCTGGTCGGCGTCGGCTCAATCCTGGTTGGCGTGATCGGATTGCTGCTGCACCTGGAGAGCGGCTTCTTTGAGAGCCAGACGGTGAAGAACCTGGTTTACACCGCGCCTTTCGCCGCGCCGTTGTCGTACACGGGGCTGGGATTGCTGATTCTGTTGAATCGCATGGTCGATTCCAAGTCCGACGAATGGGCGGCGTGGATCCTGTTTCTGGCGTTGGGCGGCTTCATCGGCAACTTTGTACTCAGTCTGGCCGATCATGCGCAGAATGCATTTTGGAATCGCGCGGAATGGATTCCCGTTTATGCCGCCGCGATCGGCATGGGATTTCTCGTGCTGCCACTGCTTCTGAAAACCACGCGCGGCTACCTGCAGATTTGCTTTGTCGTGATGGCGCTGGAAATGGCGGTAGGCTTGGCAGGAAGCGTCTATCACGTCATCGCCAACCTGCGCGGCCCCGCGAAGAATTGGTCCGAGAACTTCATTTACGGCGCGCCGATCTTCGCGCCGCTGCTCTTCGCAAACCTCGCGCTCCTGGCGTGCATCGGGCTTTGGCCGTTGTGGAAGTCAGAACAAGCCGGCGCGGGGCCGCAGCCCTCTCTTGCCCCAGCTGCGCCGTAGCCCGGGACTACTCACCACGGAGGCACGGAGACACGGAGGCGCGCTCGAACTCCGACACGCCAACGCGAAACACAAATCATTCAATTTGTTTTTTCGTTTGAATTCAGTGCTGCTGTAGGGTGGGCGTACTCGCCCACCGCAAGCGACGAACGGTGGGCGAGTACGCCCACCCTACATGGCTCAATCATGGCGCAGGCGCCGCGACTCGGCATCACGGTCTTCACGAATCGTGAATGAATTCGCCTTGACGTTTTTGCTTCGTGACCACAAATTAGCGCTCGTCGTAAACGAGTCTCATTTCGAACATTTTTTGGGGATGAATCATGAACAGCCGCTTTGCTGGAAGCCGCGCCGTACTGCGATCGGATTTCCTTTGGGTGATCGTCAGCGCATGCCTTTTGTTATGTCTCGAGACGACAACGGCCCGCGCCCAAACCGGGACAACCACGCCGCCTCCCGCGCCTTTGACCGATGGTCAAAAGGTTCAGGTCCGCGAAGGCGACACCTGGTCGGCGGCGACGATCGTTAAGCACGAAGGCCGCCGCTATTTCATTCATTATGACGGTGCGGACGCCTCGACCGATGAATGGGTGACTCCCGATCGCATCCGCATGCCCGGCGCGGCCCCGGCGCCAGCGAGCGGAAGCACGACCAAACCCGCCGCGCCCAAAGCGCCAAGCTGGAACAACGGCCAGAAAGTCGAAGTGAAATGGGGCGGCCTCTGGCGGCAGGCGTCGATCTTCAATCGGCGCGGCGAGTGGTATCTGGTCACGTACGATGCGCGCGGGAACAGCCGCGAGTGGGTTGAGCCGTGGCGCATTCGCGCGGTCGGCTCGACCGAGGACAACATCGGTTATGCGAAGCCGAATTCGATGGCCAGGCCGACCGACCCTCCGCCAACCCCGCAGCCCGGCCCGCCGACCGAACCAATCGGCGCGCGGCGCGGTTCGCGCGGCGGGCCGGGCGCTATGCCAGATCCGGTCGCGGCGGCACCGGATATCCCAGAGCTCAAACCCATTCCCGCCGATCGCGCTGGCGCGCTCACTGCAGCCTTCAGCGGCGCGGTCGGGCCGGCACACATTGCTCCCGATGCCGAAGCCAAGCCAGCCAAGGAACTCACCGCCCGCGGCATCGGCCTTGCCGCAGCATCGCCGGACGTTCAGCGCATCTTCTTTTCCTCGCCGCAGACTGCGATCGCGGCGGTTTGCGCCGGCACGCCGATGAAATCCGCAGGCAAAACCACCAATGTGCAGCGCGCCGATTTGGTCACGGGCAAATCGCTGGGCATCTACAAATTCCCCACGCCGATCGAGGGCGAGGATCTCAGCCCCGACGGAAAGCTGCTGCTTGCCCGCAATGAGATCGCCCGCAAGCAGCTTGATGTCTGGGACATCGGCGACACAAGCGGCGACGCCAAACATGTCGTCAGCTTCGTGCCTTTTGAGACCGGCGACGTTAAGTGGATGCGCTTCCTCGACAACGATCACCTGCTCACGCAGGATAACTCGGGCACCGTGGCCATGTGGGAATTCCGCGCGGCAAAGCTGATCTGGTCCGGCGGCGCGCATGCCGGCGTCACGCCCGCGATCAGCCCCAATGGTCGCTATATTGCGATTGGAGAAGCGAACATCGAAATCGTGATTGCCGATGCGCGCGATGGAAAGCCGCTCGGCAAACTTCCCGCCGACAATGGATCGCAATGGGTGCTCTCGTTCAAGCCGGACGGCAAACAGCTCGCCGGCGTCGGCACCGAATCGCTGTGCATCTGGGATCTTGCCGGCGGCAAGCTCGCCTCGCAGATCACCGTCATCGGCAACCCCGGCCGATCGATCGACTGGGTCGATGAAGGTTTCGTGCTGTTGGACAACAGCTATCTCACGTCGCTGGAAAAGAAGCTGGTCGTCTGGACGTATGAGGAAGCCGGCTGGGGCTTCGGCACTCGCCGCGGGGCGGAGTTTGCCCGGCGATATTGGTATGCGACCGAATCCTCGAAGTCGGCCGCGGCACTCGTGTCGATCGAGCTTCCCGATCCCGCCGCGCGGAATGCTGCCGCCAGCGTCAACGCCGATCAGGAGTTTGTCCTGCATCCCGGAATGAAGGTGAGCCTCGACGTTCGCCTGAGCGGCGACGCGCGGCAAAAAGTGTACGACTCGCTCAAAAAGCGCCTGACTGACAATGGCCTGATCGTCGCCGACGGCCAACCAATGAAGGTAACCGCCTACACCGAAGACGGCACCGAACATGAGATGCAGTATCACTCTTTCGGCATCGCCCGCGGCGTGGCGCCGATGACGCACATGAAAGTCCGCGACATCAAAAACATCGTGGCGATCCAGTCCCCCGACGGCAAAAACATCTGGCAGCGCCTCTACGTCGTCGGCCCGCCATTCGGATTGACGCTCAAGGAAGGCCAAACAATCAATCAGGCCGTCGCCGAGCATATGGTGCCGAATATCGGTTTCTTCCAGTCGGTCAACACTCCCGCGTATCTGCCAAGATCTCGCACGGGGCTGGGAACGTCGAAGCTGACGGCAAGCGGCGCGCAGGCGATGCCGGGACATTGAGCGATGAAGTGCTCCGCAGGGTCCGACGTCCGACGTGGTGGTTGAGAATCTTTCAACGTGGCACGGGTTTTCAACCCGTGTATGCGGTGCAGAAGGTAAACAAATCGTTCTTTTTTGATCATGTCTTCCACTCCTACGGCCCTCACACGGGTTACAAACCCGTGCCACCTTGTGAGATTCTCAACCTCTTCGTCGCTTCTTCTTCACACGCTGAGTCAACCCATTATCATCCCCTCATGACAACCCAGAAAACCGCGCTCTTGATCGGTCTTGATCCGCACTTGATTGATTTCTCCAAACCCGGCTACCCGCCGGGCATGAGCGCAGAAAAGGTCTATGCCGGCCTGAATTCCGCGCAAGACGAATTGGCCGCTGTGGGATGCGCGGCGGAGATGTGTTACACCGATTTCGGCCAAACCGCGGCGGCCGTCGTCGAGAAGCATCTCAAGCAAAAGAGCTTTGATTGCGTCATGATCGGCGCCGGCGTGAGAATCGTGCCGGCCAACTTCTTGCTGTTTGAGAAGTTGATCAACGTGATCCACGAACACGCCCCCAAAGCCAGGATCTGTTTCAACACGCTGCCGAATGACACCGCCGAGGCGGTGAAGCGGTGGATATGATAACTGTGAAGGAATCGTCGAGGTCGCCTATCATTGCAACATGACCCGACGGCCCAGAATCGTTCCCCCGGTCTATCTGTTGGCGGCAGTGATCGCGATGATCTGCCTGCACGTTTGGTTTCCGATCCGCCAAATCATTCCGGGCGCGTGGCGTTGGCTCGGGCTGGCGCCGGCAGTCGTCGGCCTGGCCCTGGGCGCGGCTGTGACCAGAATCTTCATCAAGCGAAAAACCACTATCATCCCCGGTGAAAACTCCACGACGCTTCTAACGGATGGACCGTTCCGCATCAGCCGCAATCCGATCTACATCGGAATGGTCCTGCTGCTGGCCGGACTGGCCATCGGCCTGGGAAGCCTCACTCCATGGCTGGTGGTGCCCCTGTTTGTTGCGGCGATTTCGATCAACATTATTCCGCTGGAAGAGTCGATGCTGATTGAAGCGTTCGGGCAATCGTATCGGGACTATCAACTGCGCGTTCGCCGATGGGTTTAGTATTGCAGCCATGCCGATTTTGCTGTTCATTCCCGCCATCGTCGTGACGATTGCAACCGTGGCGTACGGCGCGTATACCGTCAAGCGGCGTCGAATGGTGAGCCGGCAGCGCGGGTTTCCGGTGGAGCCGCGACAGAGGGATGAGTAGCTGGAATGCGCGCCCGGAGATCCCGGCCGGCGCGGCGATTGGAATGAGCGGCGAAATGAGATCGCTTGCGCCGCTCTGACCGGGCGTGGGTCGGATCTGCGCTAATGCATCTGCGTAATCGCTTCCCTTCACGCCGCGGCATAGTCGGCGCCGGTTGACGCGATTTTTGCGAATGGGCCCAACGCCGCGCCGCCGCGGATTTGGGTGCGCTCCTGAAGGAAACGGTCCAGACGTCTAAGCAGTGCTCGGACGCGCCTTTCAAGCAAGGCGGCTAAACCAGCGCGCTCTAAACGTTCTCGGTAATGAACAACTGCCCGCGTTGATTCAATTACTTCCCCCGGCTTCTCCCATCCTGCTGAAGCTTCCGCAGCAGCGCGCGGAGTTCGGCGATCTTCTCCGGATGCTTTGCCGCTACGTTCTGGTTCTCGCTGACGTCTGTTGCCAGGTCGAAGAGCAGCGGGCCGGTCGAGAGATCCTTGATTCCGTCAAACACCTCGGCGTGATTGGTCGCGTTGCCGGCGTATTGCACTAGCTTCCACTTGCCGATCCGCACGGCGAACGGGCCTTGCGTGCCACCGTTGTTCATGATGAGGTTTTCGCGGACCGGCTTGTCGTGCGGGGTGCCGAGCATCGCGGGCAGGGCGTTGAGACTATCCGGCGCGGCGTCGGCGTCGAGCGGCTGGCCGAGCAGGCTGGCAAAGCTGGCTTCCATGTCGATCTGGGCGAAAAGCTCCGCCGACTCGGTCGCGGGTTTGACGATGCCGGGGTAGCGGATGATGAACGGCACGCGGTTGCCGCCTTCCAGGACGGTGCCTTTATGGCCGCGGAGGATGCCGTTGCATTTGTGATCGAGGCTGCCGAAGTCGGCGTAGCCGTCGTCCATGATGCCGCCGTTGTCGCTGGTGAAGATGACCAGCGTATTGTCGGCGAGCTTGAGGCGGTCGAGCGTCGCGAGCAGATCGCCGACGGCGCTGTCGAGCTCGACGATGGCGTCGCCGCGCGTGCCGCACTGGCTCTTCCCGCGAAACCGCGCCGCCGGCACGCGCGGCACATGAATATCGTGCGTCGCAAAATAGAGGAAAAACGGCTTATCCTTGCTCCGCTCGACAAACTCAACGCCCTTTTTCACGAGCGTATCGCACATGCTCTCATCGACCCAGCGCGCCGAGTTTCCGCCGCTCATGTAGCCGATGCGGCTGATGCCGTTCACGATCGTCTGATCGTGCCCATGCGTCGGCTTGAGCGTCAGCATCTCCGGATGTTCCTGGCCGGTCGGGTCGTTGCCGATTTTTGCTTTATAGTTGACCTTCACCGGATCCTTCGGATCAAGCCCAACGATGCGATGGTCTTCGACATAAACGCACGGCACACGATCGCCCGTCGCCGGATAGTAAAACGCGTAATCAAATCCCACTTCGAGCGGCCCGGGTTTGATGTCGCCATTCCAGTCGATGCCATCCTTCTCGCCGAGCCCCAGATGCCATTTGCCGACGATGCCGGTCGTGTATCCCGCGCGCTGGAAGGTCGCCGGCAACGTCTGCGACCCCGGCACGATGCTCAGCACCGCATCGCCCGGCAGAATCGAAGACCCAGGCTGATGCCGCCACCCGTAGCGCCCCGTGATCAGCGCATACCGCGTCGGCGTGCAGGTGGAAGCCGTCGTATGAAAATCCGTGAAGCGGCACCCCTGCGAAGCCAGCCGATCCAGGTTCGGCGTCTGCACCAGCTTCGCGCCATAGCAGCTCAAGTCTCCATACCCAATGTCGTCGGCGAGGATGAAGAGGACATTGGGCTTGCGGGTTTGCGCGGGTTGCTGAGCTGTCGCTCGATCCGCCGCGAGCGCGAGCGTGAGAATGCAAATGAACTGCACCGGAAATGGAAGTTTGAACGTGCGCATCTGTGCCGCTCCGTGAGGCCAAGGAAATGAACCGCCGAGGCCTAGAATTATGCCATCGGGGCGGAGGTCGCGACAGATGCAGGAAACGGATTCTGAAAACTTGAGCGATGTGCAAACCGAGCTGGCAGGTGCCGGCCTCGCGCCTGATCTTGTTTCCGCGGTGCGGATTGTCGAATCGGGTTGGTACGCGCGATTGCCTTATCTGCCGACACCAAACAGCGCGGCCGCGATTGAAACCTGGCGACTTTTGCGCGGCGCCTGCTACGGCCGACGTTACCCGGTTCTCGTCGATAGCGCCGAAGATAGGTGCGGACCGTTTCGGTGGTCGGAACCTATTGCAGAAGTGATCGCAGAAGGAAGGCGGCTGGATGTCAAGGATATGTGGCAGCGGATGCTCGCCGACGGTCTGGATCAGTGGCGTCCCGCCACTGATGAATTTCCAGCGAAATCAGCGATGACATATCTGCATAGCGAGTGGCCAGCACAATGGCCCGGCCGCCACGAGTTCGTGCAACCTAATTGGGGAGTAAATGCCGGGCGTCCGACAGCGGATATCCTGTTGCCCGCGTGCGAGGAGCCATGGATGGTTCCGGCATATCTGTATGCCGGACGGCACAACGATTTACCGGTTGCCGAAATTCAATGCGCTGTCTTCCGATCCTGGTACCGTCGCTTTGGGGCGGAGATCGTGTACGCCGACAGCCCGGTATATCAATTCGCGGTTGGACGGCCGCCGGGTGATCGCGAATCAGCGTTACAACTTGCCCGCCAGCATTACCTCTTCTGCCCTGACCGATTCGAGCAGGCGAATCCGGATCGTAACTACTCTCCGATTCCCGGATCGCTGCAAGCGTTCGCAGTGATGCTCATGACGAGTACGGTCTGGTATTTTTGGTGGGATTGAGTCTTTCAACGGCCAATCCACGACAGAGGCCTTTATGATACCGGTGCAGCGGAGGTGACGTGCGCTTTTATACGGCAATTGAATGCGAAACATGGCTCGCCGGCCAACAACGCCAGAAACCAGGAGTTGGCTCGACGCCCGCGGCCCTGCGCATGGCCTACCCACAACCCTCGTATCGCATCACGCATCTAGCCCACTGGGTCGCGACGAATCTGACTTATCGCCAGCCCGCGCTGCTTTGGATTACCGAATGGGGCATCTGGCCAAGCAGTGAGAACTGGCACCTGTATTATCGGCTGCGCCATTCCTACGCCGACCACCGACTTCTGGCGGAAGCACCGGGCCATCTGTTCGTCGAGCATGAGTCCGAAGATCTAGCAACGTTCCTGCAGGTCGCAATGCAAAACGGATGGGGCGGCTACGTCCTCACTGCCGCAAACCACGCGAACCTCTTTTTCAGCCACGATGAATTTGTTGACCTTTACACGCAGCAGCAATCGATCGTGGATGAGTTTCAAAGCGCGTGTGTCGGCAACCAAAGCTGATGCTGCGACCTGAGGACTTGGTCTCGCCTCGTTCAATCTTGTCGGGTTCTTGGAGAACATTCAGCTATGACGGACCGACCAAATGAAGGGGACGCACCCCTTCGTGAAGGGGTGCGTCCCCTTCGATCGTCGGACGACGTGAAATTTGGAACACGGAGGCAAGTCCGTGGTCAATACTTGCGTCCAATTCAGCCAGTCCCATCCCTCAGCTTGGTGCCGTCAATTCGGCGCAATGTGGTTGGTTTATCAGAAGTCCAAAACAGGCGTCGCGCGTACCATGCATCACGAACCACATGACTAAGCAGAGGACAAGACGCAGACGATTCTGGATTACTTCGGGATTGCTTCTTTGCCTGGGCGTCATCGGGCTGTCTTGTGCCGAGAGTTTCGTTTACCCATTTAACGTGTCGTTGCAATCCGATACCGTCAGCTATGATTTGTGGCTTGTACAGGGCAACGCCGTAATCGCTGAATTCCGCGAATCGCGCGACTCTTTGCTCGATCCCAAACCCGGGGTGAAGTCGAATGTAAAAATGAAATTCAGGCGCGCTGAATGGATTCCCACCCCCTTGACCCGGTGCGCGCCGGGGATTTATTACCGGGTGAGCGAATCGAACGATCACCCCTGGATGTGGGCGGTTGGAGTCGACAAATCGATCGTTGCGATTGGCGCCATCACGCTTCTGCTGGTTACTGGAAGATATATCGCGGGATCTCGTCGAAGATCTATCCGGTCCGGCTTCGACGTGGAGATTCCGGACGCAGCTAAAGGAGGATAGATCTCACGCAAAGGTGCGAAGGCGCAGAGAAGAATCTGAACTGTGCGCCTTGGCGCCTTTGCGTGAGATCTGTTCCGAACCGAGAGCGACAGTGCGTGGTATGAAACGATTTTCGCGCGCGGACGGCGGCACGACATCGCTTGCAACTGCGCGCCGCCACACAACTTCCCACGCGAACGCATTGCGAACCGCAGAGGAGACACGCGGCGAGACCGGCGCGTTAAGATAGGAAAGATGGTGCAACATTTGGACCCGATTGTGTCGCGCGTAAGGTCATTATTATCATGATATTATGATTTTCATATCGACAAACGTGAATGCACCATTTGCACCATTTTGGCTCTCCGCGGAACCTGCTGATTCTTGTAGTGAGGTTATCCGAAAGCATTTAACACTCGAAGTCGAAAATGCGTGAAGTTGGTCATGCCGCCGGTTCGCCAGAGGATGGTTCGCAGCCCGCGGTTGAAGCCTTCGGTGCGGCCGTTGCTTGAGCGGCTCACGAAGTAGTTGGCGATCTCGGTCATCCAACTCTCCACCATCTTGTAAAACGGTTGCAACGCCGCAATGCCCAGTCGCCGCCCCCGACGACACCAGTCGTCAAGGCAAAAGACGCCGGCCGACGTCGCTTTGATGTTGGGTTCCTCAAAGATCTGCCGCAGCTGATCGCGGTGCTCGGCCAGCACCGCCAGCGCGGGAAACTGCGCTTTGAGTTGATCCAGTTGCTGGCGTTGCTCCTTGGTCAGATGCTCGGCGTTGGTGATCCACAGCCAGCGCGATCCCTTCAGCGCCGACGCGGCCTCGTCGGGCAGAGTTTTCTGAATCTCGCGTCGCCCCTTCTCCAGCCGATCCTGAAAATGCTTCATCACGTGGAAGCGATCGACGACGATGCGTACGCGACCGCCCAGCACCTCGCGTACGGCTGCCGCGTAGCCGTCCCACATGTCCGTTGTCACTTCCTCCACTTGCGTGAGTAATCCTGAGTCACGTCCCGCCGCCAACCACGCTTTGACCGTTGATTTATCGCGGTTTTCCAGCACATCCAGCACCCGGCCATTGGTGTGATCGATCAGCACGCAGCAGTATTGCCGGTGTCTTTTTTTAAAGAGAGTTCGTCGATCCCCAGCGATCGGATCGGCTTCATCGCGGCGGCCGGCGTTCGCTGCTGCTTGCGCTGGCAATACTGGTAGTACCATCCCTCAGCGGTCTTCTCGGCAATGTCCAGAAAACGCGCGGCAGAACTCAGATCGCTTTGCCTGACCAACTTCTCCAGTCGCTCCAGCAATCGTTCGGTGGCGTGCGCGCCCTGCGCCAACGCCGCGAACGCAGGCGTGAAAAAGTGGTCACAGGCGCCGCAGTGGAACTGCCACACCTTCACGGACAGTTCGGTCCGCCAGCGCCCCATCGGCAGGTCCAGCACCGCACGCTCGCGGCACAGATGCCGCTGCTCGGTGATGCCATGGCAACGCAGACACATTCCCACGACGGCTTTGGGCACAATGGTCAACGTGCGAACATGCCTGGCCCGATCCTGGCTGACGTGCACCACTTCGAATTCATCCAGATCCAGCAGCGACGAGAATAACGTCAGTTCCACCGACTCATTTGTAGCCGCATCCATTCGGCGTCCTCCGTGAAAAACCCCTTAAGTCATACCACAACAGGTGGTAGGGTTGTTGTCCACATCAGCCGGTTTCGCGGAGAGCCACCATTTTCGCGTTTTTGCTCAAAGGCACGAAGGGACGTGGGGCGACCCGTGCAGGAGAGCCGCGCACGGAGCGGTACTCCGCGTAGTAAGCGGCCGGAGGCAACGGGCGCAGCATCCACTTACTCCGCGGAGCACCGCTTCGTGCGCGGCTCCTTGTGGCTCCTGCTGGGGTATACTTTGCACTCGTGGCTCTTGCGTACTTCATTATCCAACTTCGTCCCTGCGTTGCGCCGTCCCTTCGTCCCTCTGACCGCGGCTTGGAGCATGGAGCATTGGAGCATGTTACACCCTTCCTCAGTGTAACACTGGCATCCGGGAGATAAGCGGATTCGCCATGAGGAATTGCGCGATGAGCAGTGGACCTGTGGCACAAGCGCAGCTGTAACATTTGTAACACGGCCGTGGATTGAAAACGGAACAGCGGCCACTCCCAGCTTGTCGCGAGTCAGCCGAGCCCTCACGTCGTCTTCCGCCCGGTCTGATCCGCGGTCAAATCATTCGGCGTGGTCGTCGTTGGGGTCGTTGTGATTTGCGTGGTTGTGTTGAACAACGGCACGGCCGCGCCGGCGGGGGCGGTGCTGGTGAGTCTTGCGCCGGCCCAGTCGCCGTGGTCGTAGTCGGGGCCGTCGCCGGCGTCTGTGCAGATTAGCGTCAGTTGCTGCACGCCGGCGACGCTGACGTTGATGCTCTTGGTGGCGCTGGTGGCGGTCATGGTGCCGCTGTCGTAGATCTTCACTCCATCGGCGATCACCTGGAAATCGACTGTGCCGTACTTGGTCTCTTCGTCGTCGACGCCGATGTCGGAGAGGAAGCTGGTGTAGGCGCCGCCGAGGTTGTAGACAATCTGTGAAATAGCGTTGACGCCAAGGCCCTTGGAGTAGGTGACGCCGTTGAGGGTGATGGTGTGGCCATCGCCGGCGGCCTGGCCTCCGTTGCTCATGTTCTTCTCCACCGGACCCCACGCGTTGGTGGCGGAGACCCACGTGAGATCGCTGAGGTATGTCGTCGTGACGGTGTTGGCCAGCGTTGTCGCCGTGGCGACGTTGGATGGCGCGGAATCGCCGGCGCTGTTTGTGGAGCGGATGCGATAGCTGTATTGCGTCGAGGCCTTGCCAGTGGTGTCGGAGAAGGTCGTCACGTTCGCGCCGGTGGTTCCGATCACCGAATAATTCACGCCATCGGTGGATCGCTCGACCTTGAAGCCGCTTTCGTTGATCGAGTTGTCGGTCCAGATCAGATTGACCTGAGTCGTCGAGACGGCGGTTGCCGTCAGTCCTGAAGGCGCGAGCGGCACGACGGGGGTCGAAGAGAGCGTGAGCTGCGCGCCGGCCCAGTCGCCGTGATCGAAGCTGGCGCCGTCACCGGCGTCGCCGCAGACGAGCTTAAGCTGCTGCACGCCGGCGACGCTGAGGCTGTAGCTAAACGTGGGACTGGAAGCGGTCATGATATCGCTGTCGAACATCAGCACGCCGTCGGCATAAATCTGGAAATCGACTGAGCCATTGACGCCTTCCTCATCATCCACGCCCATGTCGGTCTGGAAGGTGGCGTACGCGCCGCCGAGGTTGTAGATGATCGTCGAGATCGAGTTGACGCCCAGGCCCTTGGTGTAGATGACGCCATTGAGGGTGAGGGGATGGCCGTCGCCGGCGTTTTGGCCTCCATTGCTCATGTCCTTCTCGACCGGTCCCCAGCCGTTGGTGGCCGACGCCCATGTGAGATCGCTGAGGTAGACGATCTGCGAAGTGGCGGCGAGGGTCACGGTTGCCGTGTTCGACCAGGGAGAATTGCCGGCGGCGTTGATGGCGCGCACGCGGTAGTAATAAGTCGCGCCGGGGGCGAGGCCCGAATCCGTGTAGGAGGGGACATCATCTTCGCCATTGATGACCAGCGCCCAGGTCGTCCCATCGGTCGAGCGATTCAGCTCAAAGCCAGCTTCGTTGTTGGAGTTGTCGGTCCAGGCGAGATTCACCGAATTGCTGGGCGTCGCAACGGCCGTCAGATTCGTCGGTGCAATCGGCGGTGTCAGCGGCGGGGCGGTCGCGATGTCGGAATAGCCTGAATCCCCCGCGGCGTTCGTCGCCCGCACGCGATAGTAATAGGTCAGGCCACCGCTGGCGGTGCTGTCGTTGTAGCTGCTGATGTTGGCGGTGGTCGTGCCGATCTGCGTGAAGGTGATATTGTCGGCCGAACGCTCGACCTTGAAGCCGCTCTCGTTGGTGGCGTTGTCGGTCCAGCCGAGAACGACTTGTGACGTCGTGATCGCGACGGCGGTGAGATTTGTCGGCGCTGCCGGCGCTGAAGGCACCCCTGAACCAGTCAGCGAGAAATCAAAGCTGATATCGCTGCTGGTGGCGGCGGCCTGGTGAATCTCTACGGCGATGACGTTCGTTCCCGCCACGAGCAGAGTCGGATTGATCGTCGCCGGGTTCCACGTGGATTCACCTGCGCCGTCGATCGTTGTCGAAGCCAGCGTCGTATTGCTGATCGCGCCCGTTGGCATGTTGCTGCGGAAGACTTCCGTGCCGTTCAGGTAAACGACCGCGCCGTCGTCGCGCAGCAGTTGCAGATTAAGTGCAGTGATCGCTGCCGGATTGCTGACGGTGAAGGCCTGTCGGAAGTAAGTCGTGATGTATTTCTTGGTCGAGCTGGTGCCGTAAGAGACGATGGTGGCTTCGTCGCCGTCACCATAACCGAGCTGCGCCTTGCCGGATTTCCACGCGGTATCGCTAAACGTCGTCGCGCGCCAGGCGGTGTTTTGGTTGGTGCCGTTGTCGAGATATTTCCAGGTTGAGCCGGCGGTAATGAGCGGAATCCCGGAGAGCGTCGTCGCGCTGGCGACGTTCGATGCAGTCGAGTCGCCGCCGGAATTGGTGGCGCGCACGCGATAGAAATAGGTCAAGCCGCCGGAAAGCGTCGTGTCGGAATAGCTGGTCGCAGTGGCGGCGGCGGTTGTGATCACCGTGTAATTCACGCCATCGGTGGACCGCTCAATCTTGAAGCCGGTCTGATTCGTCGAGTTGGATTTCCAGGTCAGATTGATCTGATTCGCGGAGACTGCGCTGGCGGTGAGATTCGAAGGCGCCGCCGGCGCGCTGGCGGTGCCGATCGTATAGGTGTCAATTACCTGGCCGGTGCGGGTGATGAACTGGAAGGTGAGAGAGGTCGAGCCGGCGTCGAGCAGCATCGCGCCGTAGTCGTTCTCGTATCGCACCTGGCTGCCGCCGTCGATGGTGTTGAAGCCGAAGATGCTTTCGCCGCCCAGGCCATTTACGAAATAGGGGAATCCGTTTTCGCTGAGACGTTCGTACGTGTGATCGTGTCCGCCGATGACGGCGGTCGCGCCCCACGATTGAAACGGCCAGCGCATCCAGGCGGAGCCGCCGCTTGGACCGGAGGAATAAGGCGCGTGATGGAAGAAGACCAGCTTCCATTGCGCGGTCGATTTGGCCAGCTCACTTTGCAGCCACTGGGCCTGGATGGAGTTGCTGGCGGTGCCGTCCGGCTCGTGCGTGTCGCTATCGAGCACGAAGATCTCGGTGTTCCCCTGCGTGTAATCGTAATAGCGCTCGTTGCCGGGTAGCGTGAAATAGTTCAGGTAGGGCTGATCCCCTGAATCCCAGTCATGATTTCCCAGCGAGGGAAAGAAATGATTTTGGCCATCTGAAGATCCAGCGCCGTAGGTTCCCGTGTAGGGAGAAATGTACTGGTGATAGAACTGGCCGATGTTGGCATCGATCGTGGAAGCGGCGCCGTTGGGATAGTTGTTGTCGCCGGCGGTGACGACAAACGCCGGGTTCCAGCTCTTCACGAGATTCGAGACATCCGACTCGGGCTTGGTGGAGATGTCGGAGGAATAGTCGCCAATGACGGCAAACTTCAGATCGGCGGCAAGGAGAACCCTGCTCTCCAGAGTTTCCAAAACGCACGCGGCGCGCAGTCGCTTGCGCGCGGAAATATCGCCTTTGGTGGAAACGGACTTTCGCATTGTCACAAACCTGTTCCCTTTGAGACTAGTGAGCCGCGGCATCCCCGGAGGATTCGCTAAAAATCAGATCTACTGATTGTCTTTGACGAACGAACGCGCGACACCCACTCCGAGGGGATTTTACCACAGAAATGCGGGCGTGCTGGAGGGAAATCAGATTGAAGTGGGGTGATTTGTCGGCGGTGGTTTTTCCCTCCCCCGGTAATCCGGGGGAGGGTTAGGGAGGGGGTTCGCGCGAATAGCCCATCTTCTACACAACCCCCTCCCAGCCCTCCCCCGGATTACCGGGGGCGGGAGCAAAAAAACGCGTCGCTCGACCCTATTCGTTCGGATCGCTCTTCGTTAGAGCCGGCAAACTGCGTTTTCGGCGCGGCTCGTTGGATTCGACTCTATCCTCACCATACGCACGACCGTAACCGTACGCGCTGTCGTCAAATCCTTCGCTGTTTCGCGGGACGTCATTGACGATCACACCCAAAACGTTTGCCCCAACTGCCGCCAGGCCGTCGCGACTGAGGCGGCTGAGCTTGCGCGTCGTCTTGTTGGCGCGCAGAACCAGCAGCGTCAGATCGCAGGATGCCGCGATGATTCGCGAATCGGCAAGGCCCATCACCGGCGGCGAATCGATGATGATCTGATCGTATTTGTCGGTGAGCGTTTCCAACAGCTCGGAGAACTCATGGCTGTTGAGCATCTCCGACGGATTGCGCGGCTTGGGGCCGCACTGCATCAGATCCAGGCCCGGCAGCGGCGTCGATTGAATCGCCCGCTCCCAGGCGATCTGCCCGGCGAGCACACCCGACAACCCCAGCGCGCTGGGCTTGATGCCAAACACAATGTGCTGCCGCGGATTGCGCAGGTCGGCGTCCATGAGCAGCACCCGCTTGCCCGCCTGCGCCATCACGCACGCCAGATTGGCGGCGGAAGTCGTCTTGCCGTCGCCGGTATTTGGAGACGTGACGAGAATGATCTTCGAGCGATCCTTGGGCGCTCCGAAATAGATCGCCGTCCGCAGCGAGCGATACGCCTCGGCGACATCGCTGGTCGGATCGAGCACGACCTTCTGCGCGGTGACGGTGGGGCTGACGACGGCCGGCATCTGCGGGACAACGCCCAGCACGGTCATCGCCAGCGAATTGCGGATTTCGTCGGCGGAGCGAAGGCGGTCGTCCATCCAGTCGCGGAAGAAGGCCAGGCCGATTCCCATCATCAGGCCAAGGAGAACCGCGAACAGCATTGTGCGCCTGGGCGCCGGCTGTGATTGTTTGGCGTATGAAGCGTGATCGAAGTAGTCGATGTTGACGCCGCCCGCCGCCGCCTGCAGCTCGGCTTCGTGAATGCGGTTGTCGTAGGTGTCGATCGACTTGGAGAGGCGACCCTCATCTTCCTTCAGATGGCTGTACTCGGCCATCTTTGCATTCACGTCGATCGCCTTGCGGTTTTGCTCGTCAAACTGCTTTTGCAGATCGTCCTCGATTGCCTTGTTGCGGAAATAGCGCCGCTGGACAGCGTCGGCGTAGCTCTCGGCGATCTGTTCCAGGCGCTGGCGCGCCTGCTGAAGCGTCGGATGCTCAGGCCCGTAGCGCGCCTGATACACCTGAATCGCCTGCTGCATCTGCGAGAGCTGCGCGCGAAGGGTTTGCTCATCATCGACCAGCGAGGAAAGGCCCGCTGCGGGATCGGCCTGCGGATTGCGATGCACAGCCTTCTCCGCCTCTTCCGAATCCTGCTTTGCCTTGAGCGTTTCCTGATGCTGGGTTGTGAGGGCAAGCGTGATCGTCGCGAGCTGACGGAAGATGACGTTGTCCTGCTCCTTGCCGTTGAGCAGGCCATATTGCCGCTCCATGGCGGTCATCTGATCGCGCTTGGCCGTGATCTCGCGATTGACTTCGTCGCGCTTGCCCTTGATTACTTCCAGCACATCCTGGCCGTTGGAATGCTTGTGGGGGCGGGTTTGGTATTGGATGTAGTTATCGACGACGGCATTGACGATCGCCTGCGCTTCGTCGGCATCAGGCCCTTCGAAGTAAACCAGAACCGTGTCGTCCTTCTTGCCGACTTCCACTTCCAATCCATCGCGCAAGTAATCAACGGGATTAGAAACGTTTTTGAACGTGCGCAGATCCTTGATCAGCTCCACGCCGGGAACATTGGCCGGCATGCTCAGAACGCTGGCGAGGATGTCACGGGAAAGAAGCTTTTCGCGCTGGGTGTAGAGGAAGTTGGTGAGCTGGTAGTAGTCGTTGTTGTTGTCGCCCGTGTAGCGCGAGCCGGCGGGCTTGATATCCATGCGCCCGCGGCTGGTGTACATGGGCTTGGCGGTGGCGATGTAAGCGATCGCGAGGCCGACCGCGAGGATCAAAGGTCCGACAGCCAGCCAGCGCCGGCGCCACAGAATTCGCCAGAAGTTGCCGCCGCGACCATCGGGCGACGGACCGCGCGGCGGGGCATATGCCGGCAACCCCGCCGGTGGATCCAGAGGATGCGGTGTGGGCTGGATGATTTCGGTTCTCCCGAACGACGATTGAGAAACGCGGTGCCCGTCCATAGTGTGATATAGCAGTCGGCTGTGTCAAAGCACCTATGGGCGTCCGACGAATCCTACCCACGGGCGGCGGCTCCCGGCAAATCTGGACAAACCTTGCGACCTGTAAAACTTGCGCGGGTTGTTATATGCTATCTTCGTCGGGTCAATCCGACGCGCGCATTACAAGGTAGTATCGGAAGGGTCGGAAAGGATCGACGATGGGGATGGTGAATGTTCAGATATGGGACGCAACTGGCGCCAAGCGACAGGATGTCCAGATGCCCGACGATGCGCCCATCAACCGCATCATGGCGGTCCTCCTTGAGAAAATGAACTTCCCCCAATACGCGCCCGACGGCCAGCCGCTCAGCTACAAATTCCATCATCGGGCCTCGGGAAAACAACTGCTCGATGAGCAATGTCTGGCCGATCTTGGGGTAAAGAACGGAGACGTGCTCCGATTGCAGCCGGAGATCACCGCGGGATGAATTTGCCGCAGGAGCAGATCAAGATCACGCCGCTTGAGCGCAAGGATGCTGCTCCGGTCCGTCCGCCGGTCATCCAGGTCTCAAACGCCGAGACCACCGCCGGCGAAAACGACCGTTTTCACCGCTTCAAGCTCATCAGTTGGTGGGATCAATCCAAGCTTTCCCGCGCGAAAATCCTGGTGGTCGGCGCGGGCGCGCTGGGAAACGAGATCATCAAGAATCTGGCGCTGCTTGGCGTCGGCAATATTCTGGTCGCAGATATGGATCGCATCGAGAATTCCAATCTTTCGCGCTCCATCCTTTATCGTGCGTCCGATAACGGCGGCTACAAGGCCCAAGCCGCCGCCCGCGCGGCAAAAGACATCTACCCCGACATCAAGTCCCACGCGTTCATCGGTAACGTCGTCTATGACCTGGGTCTCGGCGTCTTCCGTTGGGCGGATCTGGTGATCGGCGGCTTGGACAACCGCGAAGCCCGCCTGGCGATCAACCGCAACTGCTGGCGGGTTAATCGCCCCTGGATCGACGGCGCGATCGAGCATATTCAAGGCACCGCGCGCGTCTTCGCGCCCGATGGCCCGTGCTATGAATGCACGATGTCGGAAACCGACTGGAAGCTGCTGCAGAATCGCAGGTCATGCAATCTGCTCTCGCGCAGCCAGATGGAAGCGGGGCGAACGCCGACCACGCCGACCATTAGCTCAATCATCGCCGGCGTGCAGTGCCAGGAAGCGGTCAAACTTCTGCACGGCCTGGAGACGATCCAAGGCCGCGGCTGGGTTTTCAATGGCTTTGGCACGGATGCCTATCAGGTCGAATATCAGCGCAAAGAATCCTGCTACAGCCATGAGATTATCCCGCAGATCGTCTCATTGAAGGGCGGGGCGGCTACGCTGACAGTTCGTGCCGCGCTTCAGGAAGCGCGCCATCTGCTTGGTCCGACCGCTGACCTGGAACTGGCGCGCGACGTACTTGAGAAACTGGTCTGCCCGAGCTGCAAGCAGGAAGAAGTGCTGTTTACTTCCCTCGGGAAAGTTGGATCGCGTAAGGGCGAGTGCCCGCAATGCTCCGGCGTTCGCCGTGAAGTCGTGACCTTCTACAAGATTCGCGGGACCGAATCCTTCCTGGATCGCACGCTGGCGCAGATTGGCGTGCCAGAATTTGATATTCTTATCGCAAGAACAAAAGATCGCGCCGTTGGGCTGGAACTGAGTGACGACAGTGTTGCCGTGCTGGGGACGCTTGATCGCACGGAGGCTGTGGTGGGTGAAGAGGGACTTTCATGGGAGTAGGACGCAAGAATAAGTCCCAGCCCGCCGTCGATCCGCTGGCGGCAACCGCCACCGAGGACGACGTTCGGCGCGAGCTGGATGAATTCGCGCCGCCATTGCGGCCGGTGCGCAAGCCCCCGCCGAAAGTCGAGGAAGCCCCGTCTGCCGATGCTCCGGCAGCGTCGCAACAAGATAAACCTTCTGCTTCGACATCGACCGCCGATGCCGGCGATATACGCCCGCAGGATTTTCCCGCGCGGGCGACGCCGGTCGTCGTTGGAAAGCGCCAGTCGGGCTACCAGGTCATCTTCCGGCAATCGGTTCTCGACGAGATTCACGCGCACGCTCGGGGAACCATCGAAGTCGAAATCTGCGGGGTGCTGGTCGGCAATGTCTATCACGACGACTCCGGCCCATTCGCCTACATCGAAGCATCTATTCGTGGCAACGATGCCGTCACCCAGCAGACGCAGGTGACGATCACTTCCGAAACGTGGTCGAAGATTCACGAGACCCTCGAGCGCGAGCATCCCGACAAGCGGATCATCGGCTGGTATCACAGCCATCCCGGCTTTGGAATTTTCCTGTCGGGGATGGATCTGTTCATCCAGGATAATTTCTTTAATGCCGCCTGGCAGGTGGCGTTTGTTTACGATCCGGTGGGGCACGATGAAGGCGTCTTCATTTGGCGCAGCGGGCGCGCCACCCGCGAGCCGCACCTTGTTGAAAATGATACCGGCACCGCTGCCGTGAGCCTGGGCGCGGCGAGCGCCGGCGCCGTCGTCGAGATTGAGCGCCGCCTCGACCTGCTGGAAAACAGAGTTCACTGGCTGACGACTGCCGCCATCATTCTGCTGGCGGTGGCGCTTCTGTGGCCGCTGGCGTTTCTCACTTATTTCCCCGATACTGTGCGCGGGTTGATCAATACGAACGATGAGCAGCCGATCGATCAGCCCAGCAAGGAACCGCAGACGGCCAGCCCGAATCCCGGGCCGGATCGAACCTCGGAAGCGAACAAGTAGTATTGGTTCGAGTGCGGATCGTGGGTTGTGAATCGTTGGCGCATTATCTTCACCGACCATGGACGACGGTAAGATCAGCATATCCTGGGACGAGCTAAAGACCCGACGAGTCGAGAACCGCCTCCGCGAGCAGCAGGCTGTCGCGCGCAATCGCGCCTATTCGCAGCTCAAGGAAGATGCGCTCCCCGAAGCGACGCCAACCAAAACCAGCCTCTGGCAGAATACGCTGGTGGTGATGACGGTTTTCGGATTGCTGGGCGGCTTGCTCGCCTGGGGGGCGCGGCGGGGATTCACCGCCAGCCTCCCATGGGTCGGCCCGCATATCCTGCACTACAACGCCAACGCCGCGGATGATGCGAAGAAACTGCAAAGCGAAATCCTGAAGGCGACGGCCAGCCCCGATCTGGGACAAACGACCCCGGAGCAAGCCAAGACAGCCATCGAATTGCTTCAGAAGGCGGGGCGACAGAATCCGTACTTTGTGCTGGCGACTGATGCGACGCTCTCCGATCAGGCGCGGGCGCGGCAAGAAAGGCTCCTGCGGGATCGCGATACGCGCAACAACGCGATTGTTGAGCTGGTCAGCTTTGGATTGTGGGGGCTCATGATCGCGGTTTGTCTCTCGATTGCCGAGCCACTGGCACAGCACAAATATCAACGTGCGTTGACCGACGGGCTGGCGGGCGCGTTGCTCGGCCTGATGGCGGGAGTTGCCGCCGCGGCGCTCAGCGGCCATCTTGTCGGCTGGATAACCACCACCTTTGCCAACAGTTCCGATGGTCTGCGTAACTCCCTGAAGTACGCCAGCATCTTTGGCGTGCTCGGGCTTTTGCTGGGCATTGCGTGGGGCCTGGTTTCCTGGAATCGCAAGAAGCTGATGTTCGGCGCGATTGGCGGCTTGGTCGGCGGATTGCTCGGCGGGGCGCTCGCGACCCTCGTGCTTCGCCTGACTGGCGGCAGCCAGGAAGTCGCGAACCTCGTCGCACTATTACTGATCGGCGGCGTCTCGGCGCTAGGCACCGCCTTCATCGAAAACGCCGCCAAGGCCGGTTGGCTCAAAGTCACCACCGGCATCATCGCCGGCAAGCAGTTCATTCTCTATCGCAATCCGACTTACATCGGTAGCGCGCCCGATTGCCAGATCTACCTCTTCAAGGACCCCAAAGTCGGCAAGCGTCACGCGGCGATTCACCTCACTCCCGCCGGCATCGAGATCGAAGACCTGCCGCTCGGCATCGAAACCTTCGTCAACGGCAAGCCCATCAAGCGCGCCCCCCTGCACAACGGCGACCAAATCGCCATCGGCGCCACGCAGTTCATCTTCAAGGAACGCCGGCCCGCGGCGGGGAAGTAACCCGGGAACGCCGACGTCCTCGTCGGCCCTCCAGGAAATGCCGGTGAGGACGCCGGCGTTCCCACCCCTCCTTTAATCGCTGACAGCGCGCACATCCTGCCCACCCAGCTATGATGGCCCCCGGCGATGGCGTTCCTTTCTCCGCTTTGGCTTCTCGCACTTCTCCCCTGGGCCGCGCTGGCGGCCTGGCTCCTGCGCGGCCGTCGCCCGCGCGTGAAGGTGCCGTTCCTCCAACTTTGGCGCGGACCGCTGCCGCTGGAGATCCCCAAGCGCGGATGGCGGGCGCCACCGATCTGGCTCGCCTTCGCGGTTCTCGCCGTTTTGGCTGCAATCTTTGGCGCGTCCAGGCCAGTCGTCGGTCACGATGGATCCGGCCCGCCAATCTGCATGATCATAGACTGCGGCATGAGCATGTCGGCGACCGAGCAGGGAGTTCCTCGCTTCGTCGCCACCACGCGCCGAATGGTCGACCGATTGCCAACCGCGATTCCTCTGCAAACGCCTGTCGAGTTGATCACAATTCCGGGTGCCAATCGTCAGACCACCCTGCGCGAATTGCCCGACATCGTCACAACCATTCCAGTGAGCGCCACAGATTCGCGCGCCGTGCTGATCGCATCCGTGCAAAACCAACTCGCCTCAAACACCGGCCCGATCCTCGTCATCTCCGACCAGTCACTCGGAATCGCCAATGACCGCCTCATCCAGGTTTACCCTTCGCGGTCCCCAGACGACGTGGCGATCGTCCATCTCGCCGCCAGCGAATCGCCGCATCCGCAGGTGATGGTCCGCATCCGCAACGATTCATCGCGAACAACCGCGCCGATTCGGATCGCCAGCGGAAACTTTAAGGTGGAGCAAAACCTCGATTTGCCGCCCAAAGGTCAGGAGAGTGATTTCTTCATCGACATGAACGAACTGGGGGCACAGGTTCTTGCCGAGTTGACGACAGCCGACGACCAGCCCGCCAACGACCGGCGCTGGCTTGTGCGAGAGGGAAGCAACCCGCGCATCGAGATTCGCGCGCCGATTTCGCCATCGCTTCGCCGGATGGTTGAGGTTTATGCGAAGAGTCGTCCGACGGATGCGGCATCGCAGCCGCTGGCGATCGTCGGGCGGGTCGAGGATCTGCCGGCGAATTTGCCGGGTGTCGTCGTGGCGGCAGATGTATCATTGCAACCTGCGCGCGGAACGATCCTCGCCGCCAATCATCCCATAACGCAAAACGTCAGTTGGCCATCGATCAACTCTGAACTTAAAATCTCACTGGATGGGCCTCAAGGTTGGACCGCGGTCGTCAACAGCGATGGCAAACCGATGGTCGCCGTACAAGATGGCGCAGTGCGGCGAGTCTGGGTAGGCTTTGACGCCGCAAACTGGCCGGCGACAACCGACTTCGTCATCTTCTGGGCAAACATCCTCAAATGGTGCGCACCGGCCTCGCCGCACTTTGCTGACCATCCGCTCTCCGATTGGCGTGAAGATTGGAAGCCCATGGATCGACCGGCGATCACCCCGCCGCCCGCCGATGGCCGCTGGCCCGGCATTTATCGATCTCCGGATGGAGCCGATCATGCCCTCAATGCGCCAGATGTCCGCGCCTCATCCGCGCCGGACGCTGACTGGAAATCCCGCCTTATCGCGGCGCGCGACACAACTCACGGCGGCAAACCCATCGCGCCGGCACTCATCTTGCTCGCAGTCGCGTTGATCGCAGCTGCCGCGTTCTCACTGGGCTCGACCAGAGACCTGCGGAAAATCAGGCAGCCTGCGAGTACCATCTAATCGTCATGGGAATGTCGATCTTCGCGAACCACGCCCACGTTTTTCCATCGTCTGTTAATCCGCAGGGAACAATCGACCGCCTTCTGGCTCTTCTGGATGCCTGCGGCATCGATCAGGCTGTCTGCTTCGCGCCGTTTCCCGCGCAGATGCCGGGCACCGATCAGAATCAGTGGCTGGCAACCGAGTTAAAATCGCGCGATCGCCTCTTTGGCTTTGGCACAGTCGATCTGTTCCGCGATGATCGACAAGATCAGGTCCGACGCATCCGCGACGTTGGATTAAAGGGGATCAAGCTGCACCCCAATGTCCAGGAGTTCGATATTCTCTGCCCACAGGTGATGGACGTTTATGCCGCCGCGCAGGAGCAGGGCCTCTTCATCACCTTTCACAGCGGCGTGCATCACTACCGGCTGCGCGATTATGAGGTGAGAAAATTTGATGAGGTGGCGTGGAACTTCCGCGATCTTCGCTTCAGCATGGAGCACGTCGGCGGATATCATTTCTTTGCCGATGCGCTGGCAGTCATCGTTAACAACATTCCCTTCCCGCCAGTCCCCGGCCGGCGCTGCATGGTCTACGCCGGGCTGACCAGCGTCTTCACGCCGGACTATCTGCGTTTCTGGTATATGCCGGCCGAGCGACTCAACGAGTTGGTGGTGCAAGCCGGGCCCGAGCAACTGATTTTCGGGCTGGATTTTCCGTACAACCTGGAAGAGCAGACGCGGCTGGGGATTCAGACGATCAACAATCTGGATCTTCCCGAAGAAAAGCGGGCGCTGATATTGGGAAACAATTTGAGAGAGGCGTTGGGAATTGCAATTCAGTAGGGTCCGCCTTGGCGGACGTGCTTCGCGCGGGGGGGCAATACACGTCCGCCAAGGAGGCCGTGAATCTTTCAACGTGGCACGGGTTTTTAACCCGTGCCGGCGATATCCAAACTCAAAAGACCACCGGAAACAACGATTGTTTTACGTTCCGCGCCGCATGCACGGGTTGAAAACCCGTGCCACGTGAAAGTTCTCAAGCGCCAAGGCGGACCCCTGCGCCCACGGGCGCTGCCGCATCCTCACGGATTATGCCCCCGTTTCACCTGCTGAATCGTCGCCGGCCCCATCAAACCTGAATCGCGCAGTGGCCAGTTGGAGGCGTCCAATCCATTTCGCTGTTGCAGACTCGAGACGTTCGCATCGTAGAAGTATTTCCAATTCACCTTTCGCCGATCCATATCGGCGATTCGATTGGCGGCGAGATTGGTCACTTCAATTTCCAGCGAATTCGCGCCCGGATGCAGATAGGAGCCGATCGCGATTTGGTAGGGGGGTGCGATGAGCGTCGCCACTTCTCGGCCATTGAGGCGCACTCTGGCGCTTTCGTGAACGGTGCCCAGATCAAGCAGGTAATCGTCGGCCGCGCTAGCGGGGAAATCGAAATCGATCTGATATCGCGCGGAGCCGGCAAAGCGTTTCGCCTCGGAATCATCGCGCGTTGTCCAGGATGCGAGCTTCGAGGTCTCATATGCCTTCGGCAGTTCCGGACCGCCTTCGATGAAGCTGACTTTCCATGGCCCTGAGAGCGTGATGGTGCCCGCGGCTGATTCGACATAAGGCCAGGTCTTTCCAACAAGCGGCGTATCGGTGAACGTCCGCACGATGCATGATTCGCCCGCGTGAAGTTGCAGATAAACCTGCGTCCCCTGATCCGGTGTTTGCCGAAGCGAGGCCAGACCGGTGCGCGCCGGATTCATCGGATCAAGCAGCGCCGCCGCCTTGGCGGGCGCTGCAAGTGTGATCCACGAATCGACTGCGCGATCGCTGGAGTTCACGACAAAATATTGCCGCCCGCGTTCGCTCGTTCGGCGGACGAAGCGCAAGCCGCTATCGATCATCGGCTCTCGCCGCGCGCCGGCCGGGCCAAGCAATCCATCGAGATTGGAGCCGATCAAGATCGATCCTTTGCCAATCGATGCCTTTTGCATTCCATCGCCGGCCGGCTCGAACTTCAGGCCGCCCAGAAGCTCTTTCAGCTCGGCGCGGCGCTGCTCGAAATTGGCGAAACCGGGGACATCGGTCGGCAAACCGTTCTGCACCGCGATCGTCGCGCCTTCGCGCTGCAGATCGAGCAGCTTGCGCATCGTGGGAACGGGGATTGAATTCATCGGCGGAAGAAGGATCGTCTTGAAGCGATTTCCGCCGATGGTCACGGCGCCATCTTCGACCTTCGCACCCGCGAGGAATCGGTCCGACAGCTCATCATATTGATAGCCGCGCTCCCAGAGTTTCACGGCCGTTTCATAAAATGGCTGCTGGAACATCCATTCTCCGGGCGTCGTGAATTGCGTGAGCAAGCCCCGGGGCGTCTGCCAGATGTCCTGAAACGGAACATAGAGCAGCACATCGGAATCTGGCCTGCCCGATTGCAAAATCGATTGACAATGGGCGACATACGAGTTGAAAGCTGGCAGATCGTGCCACAGGCCGCCGGTCGGGCCGAAGTTCACGGCCGCGTAGAATTGCCAGCCGGGCCAGGGAGCATCCTGCGGCGAATACGGAATGCCGTGAAACAGGATGTGATTCACACCGGAAAGCATCAGGAAGTCGGCGCATTTTTTCACCTGCGAGAGCGGCACATTGAAGTGCTCGCCGAGCCACGTGAACGACTCGGAAGAAGCGAGCACCGTTCCCTTCAGATGGGCCGCGCTCGATGAGAATTTGAGCATCGGCAGATGCCGTTCTTCATATCGGGCGAAGATTTCGGTTTCGGGAATGTCCGCTGCACCGTAGACATCGATCAGATTGGCCGGCGCGCCGTGGGCCTGGTTGCGGGTCAGGCTGCCATGCCCGTGCGCCCATTGCGTCCAGCGGTGGACATAATCCAGATGAAGGTCGGAGATCGTTTCGCGATAATCGCATTTCACCCGCGCGACGATTTCCGGCGCGCCTTCGCCGAAGAAGGCGGGAAGTTGCGCGCGAAGATCGTAGCCGCGCCGCTTGGCAAACTCGCTGAATAGCTCATCCGTCCAGCTCGCGTTGTAATACTCATAAGAATCATGGAACTGACCGCGCGGCGTCAGGCCATCGTACTTGCTGAAAGCCGCGTCAAACCGCGAGAGATATCGATCAAGCTTTGCGACGGAAAACGGATCGAGCACGCTCCCTTCGCCGCCCGGCGCGGCTCGCTTCACCTTCTGCACCGGCCCGTTCGCGAGCACCGCATAGATGCGCCAAGTGCCCGACGGCGCAGTCCATTGCAGGCGGCCATCCTTCACCTGCGATGTCAGATCGATCTGTTGTTTGTCCGCAGCAAATGCAATCAAACACTGAAGCCGGCCGGCAGGGAGCCGCTCGCTGATCGTCGCGCCGCCGGCGACGTCGTAGGTCTTCTGCACGGTGCGGGCGGACGCATCATCGTTGGAAACATTCGGCCCCCCGAACGGCCAGCCAGTGCCGGTCGTCATATCGACGCCCATGTCCAATCGCTTCGCCTCGCGCGTCGTGTGCGCGAGCATTTGCATCCACTTGGGCGAGAGGTATTCGATGAAGCGATCTTCGTAGCCATGCGCGCCATAGATCGGGCAGATCTCGACCCCGCCGATGCCAGCCTTTTGATATTCCTCCAGCAGGCGCGTGAGATTCGGTTCATCGACGGCGCTTCCCATCCACCACCAGCGCGTCCAGGGGCAATTGGTTTGTGTGATTGCGGGCCAGGAGAGCGGATCGCGCGAGGCGTCCGTGTCGGCGGCCGTTGCAGTCAGCGTCATCGATGACAGCGCCGCGAGCAACGAGAGAATTGCGATCAGCCATCTTCGAGTAGAGCCGCGATTTACGAGCGTTGTCATGCTGAGGTACTCCGAAGCATCTTGGCCCATTCACCGGACGAGCCAGATGCTTCGGAGTACCTCAGCATGACACGTTACGGCGACTGTTCTCTTTCGGCCAATATGTATTTCGTTGCGTGACCTTGCGGCACGCGGTCCGCGCTTCCTCCCTCTCCCCTGTACTCAGGGGAGAGGGCCGGGGTGAGGGGACGAACGCGTCAAGTTGCGAACCGCGCAGTATTGCGACTCGCTGTCCCCTCACCCTGCCCTCTCCCCTGAGTACAGGGGAGAGGGTTCTCGATTCACCCGCTCATCCTTAAAACGATTCACCCTCCACGTTCGCTCTCTTCGTGTCGGAAACACCCGTCGCATTTTGCACCGAAAAATCCGTCACGTCGTGCAGCACAAAGAACGGTACATTCGCCGTCCTTCTCGCTTTGATGTGATCGAATTCTGCGCCGGCGACATCTTCAAGCGCCATGACCGGCCGCATCTCCGGCTTGTCGTAGCTCACATCGACGTGATGCATCTCCAGATTCTTCACATGCCGAATATAGAAGCCATAAGACGGCATCGTGCCGAACATGCCCGGCTCGGGGTATGTGTTCTCTCGCTCAGGTGGCTTGATCGCGGCGTTCTCGGCGGTCCCACCGCCTTGCTGGACGATCTGCACGTTGCTGATCCGCAGGTCTTCGACCGGATGGCCGGGAATTCCGCTGATGATCGAACCGAGCCGATACACGGCATTCGAGCAGACGACATCGCTGATGTTGACGCGCCGGATCACACCCGGCGGCGGATTCTCCGGGCCGCGGGCGCGGTTGCCCAGGCGAATGAAGATCGGCGAATTGACGATGCCGCGCATGGTGATGTTGCTGATGCTGACATCTTCGATGACGCCGCCGTCCACGCTTTCGATGGCAAGTCCGCCGCAATTCTCGAAGATGCAGTTGGAAATGGCCATGTTCTTGAATCCGCCGTTGGATTCCGTGCCGAACTTGATGCGGCCGGTGTGAGGAATCCGCTGCTGAGGAGTAATTAGCTTGAAGGTTCCATCCAGCAGCGTCCCTTCCTGCCAGCCGCCGCTCACGTAGCAGTTGGTGATCGAGACGTTTTCCGTTGGCCGAAGCACGCCCAGGCCGAATGAACTCTTCGGGCAGATCGCATCATCCCACGGCGAATTCACGCTGCAATTCGACACGCGCACATTGCGGCAGCAGTCGATGTCCATCCCGTCGCGATTCGTATCGATCTTCAGATTGTCGATCGTCAGATTATCGGCGCCGGTCGCAAGGATCGCGAAGTGGCCGCCATGCAGGATGGAGATGTCGCGCAGCGTGATGTTGTGGCAATTCTTGAGCGCGATGGTTTTGTTGCCGACAAGATTCGGCTGCACGCTGCCTTGCGACTTACTCAAGCCCTTGCCATACAGCAGGCCGCTTCCGTCGATCGTGACATTCTCGACGTTCTCGCCCCAGAAGAAGCTGTTGTGCCAGTGGCTGTGGCCGAAGTCCTGATACTTGTCCCACTCGTTGGGTTCCGGTTGGTCATAGTCGGCGGGATTCGCAGAAGCAACAACCGTCGCACCCTGATCGACATGGATCGCGACATTGCTCTGAAGATGGATCGAGCCGCAGGCGTAAGTTCCAGCAGAAACGAAAACCGTCCCGCCGCCGGCGGAGTGGGCGGCATCGATCGCCTTGTTGAAGGCGCCGGTATCAACTGTTTCCCCGTCGCCCGTCGCGCCGAATGTGCGCGGGTTGAAAAACGAAGTGACCTCCGCGCCGCCCGCCGAAGCAATTGGAGAGAACAGCAAGAGCGAGCCCAGGAGCATCCCAAGGCAAGAGCGTGACATGACCATTCCTCCTGCAGCGAGCGACCGAAACCCCGTTAGGATTACCGGCCCAAAAGGGATTTGTGAAGGACGACGGTCGGGTATGTGCTGAGCGTGGCTTTGGCTCCCTCCCCCGGTACTCCGGGGGAGGGCTGGGGAGGGGGTTCGCGCGAACAACCTCAACTCGACACAACCCCCTCCCTAACCCTCCCCCGGAGTACCGGGGGAGGGAATAATTCGAGCCGCCGGAGAAGTCGCTACGCTTGCCCAGGCGCAACTCTCGCGAAGGGTGGGGGATTCGCACCGCCGCGCCACGCTCGTTCCCATCTGAGGCGCAACCGATCCAAATAGAGGTAGACCACTGGCGTCGTAAAGAGCGTCAGCGCCTGGCTGAAAATTAGCCCCCCGACGATTGAGATGCCGAGCGGCTGTCGCAATTCCGCGCCGGAGCCGGCGCCCAGGGCGAGCGGCAGGCCGCCGAGCAGGGCGGCCATCGTGGTCATCATGATCGGGCGGAAACGGAGCAGGCAGGCCTGGAAGATTGCTTCTTCGGGGCTTGTCGAATTTTTGCGTTCTGTGTCGAGGGCGAAGTCGATCATCAGGATTGCGTTTTTCTTCACGATGCCGATCAGCAGGATGATGCCGATCAACGCGATCATGCTTAGATCAGTGCCGGTGAGCCATAGAGCGACCAGTGCGCCGACGCCGGCTGAAGGAAGCGTCGAGAGAATCGTGATCGGGTGGATGTAGCTCTCGTAGAGGATGCCCAGCACGATGTAGACGGTGAGCAGCGCCGCCAAAACCAGCCACACCTCGCTCTGCTTGAGGTCTTGAAAGGCTTGCGCCGTGCCGGAAAAACTGCCGTGGATATTTTCCGGCAAACCTATTTCGGTGGCCGCTTCCTGGATGTTTTCAACGGCGGCTCCCAGCGATTCTCCCGGGAGCAGATTGAACGAGATCGTCGTCGAAGGAAACTGGCCGGAGTGCGGGATGGCCAGCGCGTGCGTGGAAGGCTCATAGTGTGCGATTGCGCTCAGCGGCACCTGAGCGCCGTTTTTCCCGGTGACATAAATTGATTTAAGTCCGTCAGGATTCTGCCAGAGGCGCGGCTCCGCCTCCATCACGACGTGATATTGGTTCAACGCAGTGTACATGGTCGAAACCTGCCGCTGGCCAAAGGCATCGTACAGCGTGTTGTCGATCGCCTGCGCGGTGATGCCCAGCCGGCTGGCCGTATCGCGATCGATGACCAGGCTCGCCTGCAGGCCCCGGTCCTGCTGATCGGTATCCAGATCGACAACGCCGGGGATCTCCTTCATGCGCTGGAGCATCTTGGAGGTCCACTCCGTGAGGTCTTTGACGTTGTCCCCTTGCAAGGTGTACTGATACTGGGCGGCTGATCCGCGCCCGCCGACGCGGAAGTCTTGAACGGATTGAAGAAACAGTGTGGCTCCAGGAGTGGGCCCAAGCTGTTTGCGGAGGCGCGCCATGACCGCCTCGGCCGACGCGGTCTTGCCGTTAACGGTCTTGAGCGCCACGAACATATTGGCGGTATTGGTCGCTCCGCCGCGCCCGCCCTGGCCGCCGGTGAAGGCGATCACGTTGTCCACGTCCGGATCGTTGCTGACGGTGGTTGCGATCTTCGTCAGAATACTATCCATCGCCTGAAATGAAGTATTCTGATCCGCCTTGATCTGGCCGGTCAGACGGCCCGTGTCCTGCTGCGGGAAGAATCCCTTGGGAACAACGACGTAGAGCCAGATGGTGAGCCCGACGGTGATCAATGTGACGATGAGCATGGTGAGCTGATGTCGCAACACCCATCTGAGCATGATTTCATATTGCCCCAGTACCCAGTTGAAAATCGCCTCGCTGGCGCGATAGATGCGGCCATGCCGGTCGTCGCCGGGCCGATGCAGCAGTTTGGCGCACATCATCGGCGTCGTCGTTAATGAGATGATCAGCGAAACGCCGATCGCCACGGAAAGCACGACGGCAAATTCGCGGAACAGTCTTCCGACGATTCCGCTCATCAGCAGAATCGGGATGAACACCGCCACCAGTGAAACGCTCATTGAAAGTACGGTAAACCCGATCTCGCGTGCTCCGCGAAACGCCGCCTGCAGCGGCGTCATGCCCTGCTCCAGATAGCGCGTGATATTTTCAACGACGACGATCGCATCATCGACGACAAACCCGGTGGCGATCGTCAGCGCCATCAGCGAGAGATTGTCGATGCTGTAGCCGCATAGATACATCACGCCAAACGTGCCGACGAGCGAGATCGGCACGGCTACGCTCGGGATGAGCGTTGCCCGCACATTTCGAAGAAACACAAAGACAACCAGGATCACCAGCACGATCGAAAGCAGCAGCGTGATTTCCACATCGTGCACCGACGCGCGGATGGTGACCGAGCGGTCCATCGCCACACTGATCTTCATCGCGGCGGGGATTTCCGCCTGCAATTGCGGGATCATGTCGCGCACGCGATCGACGGCGTCGATGATGTTGGCGCCGGGCTGGCGGAAGACGATCAACGAGATGGAGGGCTTGCCGTTATACAAGCCGCTGGCGCGGATATCTTCAACCGAATCGGAAACGGTGGCGACCTGATCGAGCGTGATCGGCGCGCCATTGCGAAAGGCGACGATCAGCGGGCGATATTCGGATGCCTTGAAAAGCTGATCGGTCGTGTGAAGCGAGATCGTTGTGTCGTCGTTGGAGAGTGATCCCTTGGGGCGATTGGTGTTGGCGTTCCCGAGCATCGTGCGGACATCTTCCATCCCCAGGCCCAGCACATTGATGGCGGCGGGATTCACATCAACGCGCACGGCCGGCAGCGCGCCGCCGCCCACGCTTACCTGCCCTACGCCTTTCACCTGCGAGAGCTTTTGCGCGACGATCGAAGAGGCCGCATCGTACATGCGGCTCTTGTCGTAGATGTCGCTGGTAATGCAGAGGATCATGATCGGCGCATCGGCGGGATTCACCTTTCGATACGTCGGGTTGCTGGGAAGATTGGCCGGCAGATTGCCGCGCGCGGCGTTGATCGCCGCCTGCACGTCGCGGGCGGCGGCGTCGATGTTGCGGTTCAGGTCGAACTGCATCGTGATCGACGTGGTCCCCAGATAACTCGTCGAGGTCATCTCTGTGATGCCGGCGATGCGCCCGAACTGCCGCTCCAGCGGCGTCGCGACGGCCGAGGCCATCGTCTCCGGGCTGGCGCCAGGAAGCCCGGCGCTCACCGAGATCGTTGGAAACTCAACCTGAGGAAGCGGAGAAACCGGCAGTGAAAGAAAGCCGAGAATGCCCGCCAGCGCAACGGCGGCGGTGAGCAGGATCGTGCCGACGGGCCGGCGAATAAAAGGAGCCGACAGGCTCATACCGCCGCCTCCGGAGTCGGCTGTTCCGGTTCCTGCACGGGTCCGCCCGACGCCGAGCGGCCCAGTCGCTTGGCCAGCCGATCAAACCAGAGATAGATGACGGGCGTCGTGTAGAGCGTGAGGATCTGGCTGAAGATCAACCCGCCGATCATCGTGATTCCCAGCGGCCGGCGAAGCTCCGAGCCGGTGCCGCTTCCCATCGCCAGCGGCACTCCCGCGAGTAGCGCCGCCATCGTCGTCATCAGAATCGGACGGAACCGCAGCAGGCAGGCTTCGTAGATCGCCTCCTCCGGCGGTTTCCCTTCGTTGCGCTCAGCATCCAGCGCAAAGTCGATCATCATGATGCCGTTCTTTTTGACGATGCCGATCAGCAGGATGATTCCGATCAGCGCGATCACGCTCAATTCCGAATGACAAATGAATAATGCCAGCAGCGCGCCGACGCCGGCGGAAGGGAGCGTTGACAGAATCGTCAGCGGGTGAATGAAGCTTTCATACAAAACGCCGAGCACGATGTAGACGGTGATCAGCGCCGCAAGAATCAGCAGCGGCTCATTGGAGAGCGACGCGCGGAATGCCTCGGCGGTTCCTTCGTAGCTCGTTTGAATGCTGACGGGCAGATCGAGCTGCTTCTTTGCGGCATCGATTGCCTCAACGGCTTCACCAAGCGATGCCCCCGGCGCCAGATTGAACGAGATCGTCACCGCCGGGAATTGACCCTGATGATTCACCGCCAGCGGAACGGTTTCTTCCTGGAAGTGGGCAAAAGCGCTCAGCGGCACATTGCCGCCTGATGGGGAATGAATGTAGATATCGGTCAGATCTCGTGGATTGCGTTGGAATCTCGGCGCCGCTTCCAGGATCACGTGATACTGGTTCAACTGCGTGAACATCGTCGAGACCTGCCGCTGGCCGAAGGCATCGTACAGCGTGTCGTCGATCATCTGCTGGCTGATTCCCAGGCGCGATGCCGTATTGCGATCGATCACCAGCACTTCCTGCAGGCCCAGATTCTGCTGATCGCTGGCGACATCGCGAAGCTGCGGCAGCGATGCCAGCTTGTCCACCATTCTCGGAACCCAGATCCCCAGTTCCTTCGGATCAGGATCCTCAAGGCTGTATTGAAACTGCGTTCGGCTGACGCGATCTTCCACTGAAAGATCCTGCACCGGCTGCATGTAAAGCGTGATTCCCTCCACCTGCTCCTCAAGCTTGGGCTGCAGCTCACGAATCACTTCACTGGCAGTGATTTTGCGATCTTCGAGCGGCTTCAAATTGATTTGAATGCGGCCGCTGTTCATGGTCGTGTTGGTGCCGTCCACACCAATAAACGACGAGAGGCTCTCGACCGCGGGATGCGTGAGAATGATCTTTGCCAGTGCCTGTTGGCGATCTGCCATCGCCGCGAACGAAATCGTTTGCCGCGCTTCGGAAACGCCCAGAATCACGCCGGTATCCTGCACCGGAAAAAATCCCTTGGGCACCAGGATGTAGAGCCAGACGGTTCCGACCAGCGTGGCGATCGCGACCATCAGCGTCGCGAATTGGTGCCGCAAGACCCAGGTGAGCGTTTTGCCGTAGAACGCGATAATCGATTCGAAGACGTGCTCGGAGAATCGATAGAGCCGGCCCCGGCCCGCCTCCGGCTTGTGGCGCAAAATCTTGGCGCACATCATCGGCGTGAGCGTCAGCGAGACGACCGCCGATACCACAATCGTCACGCTCAGCGTCACCGCAAACTCACGGAACAGGCGGCCGACGATATCGCGCATGAATAGCAGCGGAATCAGCACCGCTATCAGCGAGACGCTCAGCGAGACAATCGTGAATCCGATCTGCTCGGAGCCTTTGAGCGCCGCCTCCAATGGCGAATCTCCCTGCTCGATGAAGCGCGCGATGTTTTCGATCATGACGATCGCGTCATCGACGACGAAACCCGTCGAGATCGTCAGAGCCATCAGCGTGAGGTTGTTGAGGCTGTACCCCAGCAAATACATCACGCCGAACGTGCCGACCAGTGAGAGCGGCACCGCGATGCTGGGGATGACCGTTGCCGCGAGATTGCGCAGGAAGAGGAAGATCACCATCACCACCAGCGCGACGGTCAGCAGCAACTCGAATTGCACGTCGTTGACCGAGGCGCGGATGGTGAGCGTGCGGTCGGTCAGCGCGGTGATTGAGATCGTCGCCGGCAGCGAAGCCTTGAGCTGCGGCAACAGCTTCTTTACGCGATCGACGACTTCGATGATGTTTGCGCCAGGCTGCCGTTGAATGTTCACGATGACGGCGGGGGCCTCATTCATCCATGCCGCAAGTCTTACGTTCTCAGCGCCGTCAGTGACGTTCGCCACATCCGAAAGCTTGACCGGCGCGCCGTTGCGGTAGGCGATGATGAGGGGCTTGTACTGATCGCTGGAAAGAAGCTGATCGTTAGCGCCGATGGTGTAGGCGAGTCGTTTGCCGTCAAAGCTTCCCTTGGCCTGGTTGACGTTCTGCGAGGCAATCGTCGTGCGCAGGTCTTCCATGTTCATGCCGACCGACGCCAGCAAGGATGGATTCGCCTGAATGCGAACAGCGGGCTTTTGCCCGCCGCTGATGCTGACCAGGCCGACGCCTGGTAGCTGCGAGATCTTTTGCGCCATCCGCGTGTCGGCCAGGTCCTCGACTTTTTCGAGCGGCAATGTTTTTGACGTCAGTGCAAGAGTTAGAATCGGGGCATCCGCGGGATTGATCTTGCTGTAGACGGGAGGATTTGGCAGATCGCGCGGCAAATACGAGCCGGACGCGTTGATTGCCGCCTGCACTTCCTGCTCGGCGATGTCGATGTTCAGCTCGAGGTTGAATTGCAGCGTGATGACCGAGCAGCCATCCGAGCTGCTTGAGGTCATCTGGCCAAGGCCGGGGAGCTGGCCAAACTGGCGTTCCAGCGGCGCGGTGACCGCCGACGCCATCACATCCGGGCTTGCGCCGGGATAGAAGGTGAGGATCTGAATCGTCGGGTAATCGATCTGCGGGAGCGCGGAGACCGGCAATTGCAGATAAGCGACGCCTCCCACGAGGAGGATGGCCACCATCAGCAAAACCGTCGCGACCGGCCGAAGAATGAATGGCCGTGACGGACTCATTGGGCGCAACCGATCTTGGTGGCATGGGCGTCTGGCCCATGTTGTGCGGTACTTCGCACAAGCGCGAGGAGCATCGCGGACGCAGAGAGAAACATACGCGAGTTAATACAAGGAACGCTGCGCTCTTGCTGATGTCGGCCGGGTACGGCCGACGCTTGTTGAGTACAACAAGCCATGGGCAGGATGCCCATGCCACTATGCGGAGTACCGCAAGGCCATGGGCTGGAAGCCCATGCCACGGTAAATGGCCGTGACGGACTCATTGGGCGCTCCCGGCCCCACGAGCCGCGCCATCGAAAGTCGGAGCGGGCTGTGAAGCGGCGGCCCCGCGACTGCGGCCGGTTCGTCCTCCGCGGCCCCCGCGCGTGCCGGCGGCGGCGACTTTGTAGCCGGATTGCAGCTTATCCATGCCGGCCGTCACAACTGTCTGGCCTGCAGAAAGACCGCTTTCGATCACCGTCTGCCCGCCTTCAGAGGGACCCAGCGTGACGTTCTGCAATTCAACCGTTTGATCTTCCTTGACAACGTACACGAAGATGGAACTGTCCGGCCCGTGTTGAATGGCGGCATCCGGAACTTGCAGTGCATCCTTGAGCGTCTGCACCAGCAGCCAGGCGCGCACGAATTCATTGGGGAAAAGCGCGTTGTCCTCGTTGGTGAAGGACGCCTTGAGCTTGATCATCGCGGTGGTCGGATCGGCCTGGTTGTCGATCGCCAGTAGACCGCCGGTCGCGATCTTTTCCTTGTCGTCCCGGTCATACGCTTCGACAACCAGCGGCGACTGTGAGCCGTGCTCTTTCATCACACGGCCGATCTCATCTTCCGAAATCGAAAAGACCACCGAGATTGGTTGCACCTGCGTGATCACCGCCAAGCCGTTCGTGTCGTTGGCATGAACGATGTTGCCTTGATCCACCAGCCGGAGCCCGATCCTTCCGGAGATTGGAGACGTCACCTGGCAATAAGTGAGCTGAAGATTGGCGTTGTCGATCTGCCCCTGATCCGAGGTCACCGCTCCTTCATATTGCTTGACAAGTGCATCCTGTGTGTCCAGCTGCTGCTGCGTGACCGAAAGGTTCTGTTTCATCAGATCCTGATAACGTTTCAGATCGAGTTTCGCGTTTTGGAGCAAGGCCTGATCCTTGGCCAACTGCCCCTGCGCCCCCGTGAGCATCACCTGAAACGGTCGCGGATCGATTTCCGCCAGAAGCTGGCCTTCCTTCACATACTGCCCTTCCGTGAAGGCGACCTTAATCAACTGCCCATCGACGCGTGTGTGGACCGTAACAGTATTGAGCGGCGTGACCGTTCCCAGTTCCCGAAGATAAAGGTTCATCGGCCCTGGCCGCGCAACCGCAACATCAACCGGATAAACGCGATTCTCGGCACTAGGCCGCGCGGGCGCGCTCACCGGCGGATGCATGATGCGATGAACGACCAGATAGCCGACGCCTCCCGCCACGCAAAGTAAAATCAGCCAAACCCAGAAATAGTGCTTGTGCGGCTGCTCGTCGGTGATTCGCGGCGATTGGCTCACGACAGGGCTCGGCGTCGGTGGATGCCCATTGGTCTTCGGGGAAAGCATAAGCGTAATTAATTCTAGCAGCGACTACGAACGGTGTTGTTGAATGAGTACGACCTTGGGATGAATTCGGCGAGCCTCTTTTAGAATCGTCATTTTCAACTGTGCCCGCAAGTGATTTGGAGCAGTTGCAAAACTATGCCGATCGGCATAGCGCCGCACGCGGCCTCTCGCGGTATTTGCTGATGGCTCCTATAGTAAATCATCATGCCTATTGCCAGCAATCATCGCGCCCGAAACAGACTGATGGCGGCTGTGTTGCTGATGATTGTCTCGCTACCTTTGCAAGCCCTGGCGTTGGACCCGAGCCGATCGCTCACGCAATATTTCCATCGCGTTTGGCAGATTCAACCGGGCCTGCCGCAGGCTTCGATTTACTGCGTGCTGCAGACGCAGGACGCCTACCTGTGGCTCGGCACGCAATTGGGGCTCGTGAGATTTGACGGCGTCCGCTTCGCGCCGATCACCGAAATTGGCGGCACTTCAATCGGAACGCCTTGGATCAACGATCTGCTCGAAGACTCGCAACACGCCCTCTGGGTCGCCACCGAAGGCAATGGAATCATTCGGATTACGGACGATTCTGCCCGAACGTTCGTCCGCGCCGATGGCCTGCCTTCGGATGTCATTCGCGGCCTGATGATGAGCCGCGATGGGACAATGTGGGCGGCAACGGCGGGCGGCCTGGCGCAATGGTCCAACAACTCATGGCACGCGGTTGGACAGAACGAACTGAACGCGCCGCGCGATGCCCGATCGCTGTGCGAATTGCCTGACGGAAAAATCGCCGTCGGCGGCGATTCTTCCAATCTCGCGATCTGGAACGGCAGTCACTTCGAATCCCGCGCGCTGATATCGGTTGCGCCTTCGACATCGGCGCGGGCGATGTTATCGGCCCATGATGGATCGCTTTGGATCGGCACGACCGAAGGTCTGCTTCGCCTCAAGGATAACGTTGAGCGGCTCTTCACCGTCGCCGATGGCCTGGCCGACAACTGGGTGCAGGATGTCGCTGAAGGGCGCGACCAGACGATCTGGATTGGCACCAAGGACGGATTCAGCCGCTATCAAGATGGCCAATTCGAAAGCTTTCATACGCGTGATGGCCTTTCGCAGAGCACCGTCTACTCGATCACCGAAGATCGCGAGGGAAGCCTCTGGGTCGGCACAAAGTATGGGCTGAATCAGTTCATCGATCGGCGGATCATTCCGTTCACGGCCAGTGAGGGTCTGGCAAGCAACGACACGGGGCCGGTCTTTCAGGATCGGCGCGAGAATCTCTGGGTCGGCACGCTGGGTGCCGGATTGAGCCGCTTTGACGGCAGGCGATTTACTTCGCCTGCCGCAATCACCGATGCGGTCGGCAGCACGATCCTGTCGCTTGCGGATGACACGACCGGCCTCTGGATCGGCACGGACCGCGGCCTCGTTCATCTGCGCGATTCGCTGGTTGACCAGCAACTCAATGCCGCCAGCGGACTTCCTTCGGAGATCATCCGCTGTCTGCAAACCGACGATCATGGCGCCTTGTGGATCGGCACGGCAGGGGGGTTGGTGGAATTGGTGGACGGCAAGATCGTGCAACCCCAGTGGGCCGATGATTCGGCTAAAAAGCCGATCGTCGCACTCGGTCATCATCGCGGAGATCTGGTCGTCGCAGCCGATGGAGGCGGGCTGTATCAACTGACGGGCGGCGTATTGCAGCCGATCGCGCAGCGCGCCGTCCCGGGACGCGAGATCGATGCATTTTACGAAGATGCCGACGGCCTGCTCTGGATGGGAACGCGCGGCGACGGCCTGCTTATGTTCGATGGCAAGCGTGTCGCCAGCTTCTCGATCCAGGAGGGGTTGTACGACGACGACATCTATGGCGTCGCCGGTGATGCGCAGGACCGCCTGTGGATGGCCTGCAGCAAAGGAATCTTCGTTGTCAATCGCGCCGATTTGCTAAAAGGGGCCGCCACCGGCTCGAAAGTGCCGAGCAGCACAACGTTCTCACCGACCGATGGATTGCGGACCGTCGAATGCCAGCCCGGCGTGCAGCCGGCCGTGTGGCGCTCGCGGGACGGAAGGGTTTGGTTTTCGACGATTCACGGCATCCTCGTTGCCGATCCCGGCCGGCTGGAGCGCAAGCTGCTTCCGCCGCCTGTCGTACTGGAAGACATCATCATCAACGGCAGCAACGCGCGGCCCGAGCAACTGGCGAAGCTCTCGGCCGACCAGGCAAATTTCGAATTCCGTTACACCGCGCTGAGCTTTCGTATCCCCACGCGCATCACGTTCCGCTACAAGCTGGACGGCTACGACCACAACTGGACCGACGCCGCCACCCGGCGCGAGGCGTATTACACGAATCTGCCGCCCGGCACCTATCACTTCCACGTTGCCGCGGCCAACGTCGACGGCCCGTGGACTGAGCTTGCAGAGCCGCTCAGCTTCACGATCCCGCCGCGCTTTTATCAGCGCGCATGGTTCTGGCCGATGTGCGCGGTTCTCGCGGCATCGGCGGCATGGATGGTCTATCGCGGGCGCGTTCGTCGGATCCGCGGGGCCCTGGCGCTCACGCTTGCCGAGCGCAGCCGAATCGCGCGCGAGCTACACGACACGCTGATGCAGGGATTTTCCGGTGTCACGATGGAAATGCAGGCGCTATCGACGCGACTTGCCCCTTCCCCCGAGCGGCACACGCTCGGCGAGATCATCCGCGATGCCGGCGTTTGCCTGCGCGAGGCGCGGCGCTCGGTCGCCGGGCTGCGCAGTGGAAATGTCGAAGGTCTTGCCGCTGCCGTCACGCGTGCCGCGAAGCACGTGACCGATGCTAGGGAAATCCACCTGCGCCTCCATGTCAATGACGAGCTTCCCGATCTGGAAGCCGAGACGCAATACAACCTCGTGCGTATCGCGCAGGAGGCCGTCTCCAATGCCGTCAAGCATTCAGGGGGGCGGACTGTCGATGTGGCACTGGAGCAAACGCGCGAGGCAGTTTGTTTGCAGATTAAAGATGACGGCCGAGGATTTGCCGCCGATGGCGCTAACGGCATCGCCGGGCATTACGGCCTGATCGGCATGCGCGAGCGAGCCGCGCAGATCGGCGCGCAATTGCAGATCGAGACGGGCGCCGGCCGCGGCACCAGCGTTCGCGTTACGCTTCCTCTTTCCGCGCGGCCGCAACCACAAACTCCATCGCGTCCACAAGCAATGAAATCGGAGCAGTCATGACCACCCCAACCACCGAAGCGCCCATTCGAGTTTTATGCGTCGATGATCATTCGCTCGTGCGAAAAGGTCTGGCGTCAATCCTCGCCAACGAAGCCGACATGAAACTGGTCGGCGAAGCCGAGAACGGCGAAGAGGCGCTCGCGATGTTTCGCGAGCATCAGCCCGACGTGACACTGATGGACCTTCGCATGCCCAAGCTCGATGGCATCGAAGCCACCCGCAAGATCCGCAACGAATTCCCCGACGCCCGCATCATCGCCCTCACCAGCTACGACGGCGACCAGGAAATCTACCGCGCCCTCGAAGCCGGTGTACGCGGCTACCTGCTCAAGGAAATGGTCCACGAAGAAGTGCTGAACGCCATCCGCTCGGTGCACACTGGCAAACGCCTGATGCCCCCTGAAGTCGCTTCGCGATTGACGGAATACTTCCCCCACAGCGCGCTGACCCCGCGCGAGATCGAAGTGCTGGCGCTGGTCGCCAAGGGCCTGGCAAACAAGCAGATCGCCGCCCAGCTCGGCACCGCCGCGGGGACGATCAAGATGCACGTGCAGAACATTCTCGAAAAGCTGGGGGCTTCCGATCGGACGCACGCGGTGACGATTGGGGTTCAGAGAGGCATCATCAGGCTTTAGTCTGGCGCGGGAATTCGCGAGTAGAGCAGGATTGGAGGATCGTCATCCTGAGAGCCTGTGAATTTTTATATTCTTGCCGCAGTTTTTGGCACCGAAAACGCCGTTTTTGAGGTCATGTTGTTTAAAAGTTCACGCGCTCTGAGGTACCCCGAAGGATCTGGCCCATTCACGCGAGTTGGCCAGATGCTTCGGGGTACCTCAGCATGACGTGCATCGGGTATAGGGTGGGCGTACTCGCCCACCCTACGAATACTCTTCTCCTTCTCTTACTCCTGCTTTTCCCGATCGCGCAAGCGAATCGGTTACTCGATCGAAAACGCAATCACCGAATCCTTATCCTTAATAAACACCTGCTTCCCCGAGATCACCGGGTAAGCGTATGTCTCCGAATTCGACACCTTGTACTTCGCCAGCTCCTTGAAACCTTTGTCGCTCGGTTCAAATGCGGTGAGGTCCGCCTTCTGCGTGAGCATGAAGATGACCGGCCCCGCGGCAACCAGTGAGCCGAAGCCGCGCGTTTGACGGTTGGTGGGGTCAGTCCACACCGTCGCGCCGTCTTTCTCATTCAGGCAGAAGACCGTGTTGCTGTTTGAAAAGCCAAAGCCAAAGAGCAGCCCGTTTTCGAGGACGGGCGTGTTGTACTGAATGGTAGCCTGGGGGTTGCTCCACAGGTCCTTCACCGCAAAAGCATCGCCCGACTTTTCCACTTTGATGGCCCTGGTTCCACGGCCACTGATGATGACGGTCGATCCATCGATCACTGGCGTCGCGGTGTTGTTCGACATTCCGCCGCCGCCGCCTCCGTAGGGAGTCTGCCATAGCAGCTTACCATCGGCGGCGTCGATGCCGACGATGTTCTTTTCCGTCTGCTCGACGATCTGCTTGACGCCTTCGATGGTCGCGACGATCGGCGATCCATACGCCGGCCCGTCTCCCTTCCATTGCCACTTTACATCGCCGCTATTCAGATCGAACGCCATGATCGCGCCGTTGCCTTCGGCGCCCAGATGTGCGACACACATTTTGTCGACGATGATCGGCGAAGTCGCCGTGTAGAATCGCGGGAACGTCTTGGGGAACTCCTTGCTGAATTCCTTCCGCCAGATCATCTTGCCGCTGACCGCATCGAGACACGAAAGCATTTCGCCGACGCCGAGCGTGACGACCTTTCCTTCTCCCACAGCCGGTGAACTTCGCGGGCCAGGATGCTGCCCGGGAGGGCCGGTCACGGTGATGTTCGGCGCATATTTATCCTGCCAGATCTGCTTCCCACTGGCGGCATCGAGGCAGGTCGTGATCTCATCGTTTCCATCGCGCGTAAAGACATACAGCTTGTCGCCCACCAGCGCAGGAGTCGCTTCGCCCGCGCCCAGCGTCACCTTCCACGTCTGCTTCAACTCCTTCGGCCAGGCCGCAGGCGGCGTAAACTCCGTCACCTTCGCATCCCGATTGGCTCCCCGCCATTGCGGCCAATCCGTCGCCAGCGCGCAGGCCGCGCAAAGCATGGTTATCCCCAACAGAATCGTCCCGATCATCCGAGAAGTGTTCTTCATGATCGCTCCGTTCGTAGGGCAGGCAATGCCCTCTACTTGAGGCAGTTGCTTCAAAACAACTCGGCGCCTGTTTTGCAATATCGTGGCACGGGTTTTCAACCCGTGCTGGCGATCTTAAATAGCAAAGAATTGTGCCTAACAAATCAACCGTTCATCCGCGCCGCTAGCACGGGTTAAAAACCCGTGCCACGGTGGCGCGACACCTGCTCATTAGCAGCACTCTGATGATCAATTGTCGCACATTCTTCAAAGATTGGTTACCCAAGTGCCGGCAAAAACTTTGGCGAAATCCGCGCTTTGCTCGCCTGCTCGAATGCGTATGCGATCTTCAGCAACACCGGCTCGCTATACGCGCGGCCAAAGAACGAAATCCCCAACGGCATTCCGCGCACATTGCCCGCCGGCACCGTGATATTCGGATACCCGGCGATCGCCGCCGGGGATGAGCTGCCGCCGATGTCGCGGTTGCCGTACAGGAGATCGGTGACGCCCGCTGGCCCGCCGGATGGGGCGACGATCGCATCGAGCTTCTGCTGGTCCATCAGCGCGTCGATTCCTTCGGTCCGCGAAAATCGGCGGCAATTCGCCAGCGCGTCCAGATACGCCTTATCCGTCAGCGGGCCGCGCTCCTGCGAGCGAAGGAATGTCTCCTGCCCGAAGAAGGGCAATTCGCGGTCGGCGTTTTTCGTGTTGAACTCGATGATCTCCGCCAGCGTCCGATGCGGCGCACCGGCTCCCAGCCCGGCCAGATACTCATTCAAACCCGCCTTGAATTCATATTGCAGCAGATCCGCCTCGGAAGTGCCAAACCGATTTTGCGCCGGGATATCCACCGGGTCGATCAGCACCGCGCCCATCTTCTTCAGCATTTCGATCGCGGCATCGATGACAGCCCGTGCCTTCGTGCTCCCGCGATTCGCCCGCCGCATGATTCCCAGCCGCGCGCCACGCAGGCCGTCGGCATCGAGAAATTGCGTATAGTCCGTGTGCGATTTCCCGCGACTTTCTTCGGTTACCGGATCGCGCGGATCGACCCCCGCCAGCGCGCCGAGCATGATCGCAGCATCGCGCACGGATCTTGCCATCGGCCCGGCGGTGTCCTGCGTGCGCGAAATCGGAATGATTCCCGAACGGCTGATCAGTCCCACCGTTGGCTTGATGCCAACAATCCCGCACACTGTCGATGGCGAAATGATCGAGCCGTTGGTTTCTGTCCCCACAGCGGCCGCGCAAAAATTCGCCGACACCGCGGCTCCCGAGCCGGAGCTGGAGCCGGACGGATTACGATCGAGGGCATAGGGGTTTTTGGTCTGCCCGCCGCGCCCGCTCCAGCCACTGCTGGAGGGGCTGGAGCGGAAGTTGGCCCACTCACTGAGATTTGTCTTGCCCAGGATGACCGCTCCCGCCTCGCGAAGCCGCTGCGCGACAAACGAATCGCGCGGCGCGATCGACCCCAGCAGCGCCAGCGAGCCGGCGGTGGTCATCATCTTGTCGTGCGTATCGATGTTGTCCTTGATGAGCACCGGCACGCCATGCAGCGGCCCGCGCGGCCCCTTCGCTTTGCGTTCCTCATCCAGCGTTTGCGCGATCGCCGGTGCATCGGGATTGAGCTCGATGATCGCATTGACCGCCGGCCCCGTTTTATCCATTGCCGCGATGCGATCGAGATAATCCTTTACGATCGATGCGGATGTTGCCTTCCCCGATTGCATCGCCTCGGAAAGCTGCGAGATGGAAGCTTCCTCCCAGGCAAACGGCGCCCCGGTTCGCAGCGAACCCGCCGGCGCCGGATCATCCGCCGCCTGTGCCAAGGTCGATCCCAACACCGCGCCCGCGCCGCCCATCGCCGCCATCTGCAAGAGCTCCCGACGGTTCATGGCTGCGTAAGATGCGGGGAAGCGGGCCGCTTTTCAAGAATAAAGTGATTGGTTTGACACAGCGCGCCTCCCGACGATCATCCGTTCACCATGATTCGCACCAAGATCGTCGCGACGATGGGGCCGGCGGTGAGCAGCGTCGATGTGCTGGCGCGGCTATTTGAGGCGGGCATCGATGTCTGCCGGCTCAATTTCTCGCACGGCAAGCTCGAGGAACACGCTGTCCAGCTTCGCAATATCCGCGAGGCGGCGGCGAAGTTTGGGGAGCCGATTGCCATCCTCGGCGATTTGAGCGGGCCGAAGATCCGGCTCGGGCAGGTCGCCGACCAGAATGGCACCGGCGGAATGCCGATCGATGTCGGCGATGAATTGATCATTCAGCGCGCGCCGATTGTCGGGCACGATCGGCGCGTCAGCACGACGCTGCCCCATCTTGTGGACGATATCGCCGTCGGCGATCGCATTCTGGTTGAGGACGGCGCGCTGCGATTTGTCTGTACAAAGAAGCCTTCGGATGAACTGGTATGCACCTGCACCGTGGGGGGCGTGCTCAAGACCGCCAAGGGGATCAATCTTCCCAACACGACGATCAATGTTCCTGCGATCACCGATCGCGATTGGGAATCGGTGCACTGGGCGATGGCCAACGATCTGGATTATCTGGCGCTTTCGTTTGTGCGCAGCGCGCAGGATTTGCAATTGCTCCGCGAGCATCTGGCCAATAACGGCAGCGACATTCCGTTGATTGCCAAGATCGAGAAGGCCGAGGCGGTCAAGCAGATCGACGCGATCATCGAAGCCGCGGACGGCTTGATGGTGGCGCGCGGCGACCTGGGCGTCGAGATCGATCTGGCGCAAGTGCCAATCGTGCAGAAGGATTTGATCCGCCGTTGCTGCGCGGCGGGCAAGCCGGTCATCGTCGCGACGCAAATGCTGCAGAGCATGATCGAGCAGGCGTCGCCGACGCGGGCGGAAGTGAGCGACGTGGCCAACGCGATCTTCGATGGTACGGATGCCGTCATGCTCAGCGGCGAAACGTCGGTCGGCAAATTCCCGCTGGGCGCGGTCCATGTGATGAACCACATCGCCCAGAGCACCGAGGATTATTTGGGGCAAACAGACAATCTGCGCGAGCCGGCCGTGAAGCTGAAAACGATGCCGCTGTCCGGCGCGGTCGCACGCGGTGTCTGGGCAATTGTGCACGAACTGAAATCGCCGCTGGTGGTGATCTGGAGCCAGACCGGCGCGACCGCGCGAATCTTCGCCAAGCTGAGGCTCAATTTGCCGATCCTCGCCCTTTCCAGCGATCAGCGCGCCCTGCGGCGGATGGCGCTTCAATACGGCGTCGAGCCGACCGCGATGCCGGTGCCGCGCGATATGTCGGAATTGGTTGGCGCTATCGACAAGCTCGTGCAGGAAAAGCAGCTCGCGCCGGCCGGCAGCCGCATTGTGATCGTCGTCGCCTCGGCGCTGGGAACGCCGGGCACGCTGAACGGCATCATCCTCCACACCATCGGCGATGGCTGGCGCACAACGGCGAACGCGGATGCGACGATTCCATTGGGGGCAGAGGCGTTGATGAAGACGTGACCAGTGCCGCGCTGAGAAAGCCGCGGAGCGGCGACAGAATTTAGGCCACGGCGCGAGCCGTGGGGGCGTGACGATATACGAAAGTAGCCCCGGCAGGGGCGAAAGAACGGTCCCCCGCGAAACGGCGTTCTTACGCCCCTCCCGGGGCTATTTGCAAAACGCGTCGTGTCCCCATGGCTTGCGCCATGGGCTAAATTCTTCCGCCGCTCCGCGGCTTGCGGATGTGCTTTGCAACTGTGATGTATTCAATCGCGCGCCGAGGCGACCGTCGGCGTTGCGCATTCAATCGTGCACGCCTCGGGCGGCGTGCTATTCAACAAAAGCTGAAGCGCCGAGATATCGCTAACCGTCTTCCCGGCGATCGACTTGATGATCGCGCCTTGAACGATGCCGCCTTTGGCGGCGAGACTGGCGTCGTCGATTGCCAGCACCATCAACCCTTCCGTAACTTTCGTCGCTTTGCCGATGTTCCAGTTTTTGGGGACGGGCCCGAGCACCATGCCGCGCCAGTGGAAGCGCTGGGATTGCGTCGTGACCTGCGTCGTCGGCATCGGGCGATGGCCGAGGCGAAGTGTCATTGCGATCGAATTGCCGCCGCGCTGAAGCGAGGCGTTGACGGATTGATCGGCGGATGCCTCGCCGACCAGGCGGACGAAGTGATCGCCGTCACGGACGGTTTGGCCGTTGAATTCGGTGAGGATGTCGCCGGGCAGGAGCTTCTCACGCTCGGCGGGCGATTCCGGTTCGATCACATCAATCTTAGCGCCGATCTCACCGGCGATTCCCGCGCCGCGCCGCTCGGCGGGCGTGGGTGAGCTTACGCGGACGCCGAGAAATCCATACGAGATTTCACGGCCGCTCTTCAGATCATTGATCACCTGGCAAACGTGAGCCGTGATCGGAATGGCAAAGCCGATCCCGTTGGTTACCTTCTGCGGCAGGATGACGGCGGTGTTAATGCCGATTACATTTCCGTCCAGATCAAACAGAGGCCCGCCGCTGTTGCCGGGGTTGATCTGGGCCGTCGTCTGGATCAGATCGTAGTAGAGGCGGTCTTCCTTGGTCGAAAGGCGCGGCAGCGAGCGATCGACTGCGCTGACCACCCCTACGCTCAGGCTCATTTCGCCGCCGCCGGCAAGGCCCCAGGGATTTCCCAGTGCAATCGACCACTGCCCGCGGCGGGCGTTCCCGGTCCTGAAGTGAACGACCGGCAGATCAGTCGCGGGAATTTTCAGGACAGCGAGGTCAGAGCGAGGATCGGACCCGACGACGATCGCCGGGTAGATTTTGTGATCGTCGGTCGTCACCCAAAGCTGATCGCAGGCGCTGACGACGTGATCGTTGGTGGCGATGTAGCCGTCGGAATCGACAACGAATCCGGTGCCGACGGTGCGATCGACCGCCTGCAAAAGCTTCTGGACTTGCTCGGGTGTGAGATGATCGCTGCGCAGGGCGTTGTCGGCGTCGATCCGGGCGTCGGTGCCGCAGATTGCGACGACCGACGGCGCGACTTGCTGGGCAAGGTCCTGGAAATGACGCTCGAGATCGACGACGTCAAAGTTATCGGAGATTTGCCGCGGCGGGCGGGTAGACGGCGCATCGCCGGCGCCCGCAGGCGGCACGCAAACCCAGAGGATGAGGCACAGGAAACCGATCAGCGCCGCGGCTCCGCCGCTCGCGCCGTGCAAGGTACGACTGCCCATTCGATAACCCCGGCATTCGCGCGGGGATGGCCCTTCGACTGAAGCTGGGGACAGGCCCTTCGATACTGCTTAGGGCAGGCCCGAACGTGTCGACCAAGCCAAAGCCCGCACGATACAACCCGCTGCCCGAGGAGCCCGAAAGATTCAGGCTCCATAACAACCGCAAGGCTTCGTTCACCAAGCGTGGACGGCCGCGTCCTTACGGTCGTGACAGGCTCCAGAGATTGCCGACCTGATCATCGCACCATGATTGCGAAGATCAGCCGGGAGCGCCAGATTGCGGTCGTTCTGCCAGGATTGTCGAAAGATGTCAGTAATCCCGGAGCGGGGTTTATCAGACCGCCGCTTCTGCCGGTTCGGCTGCTTCGCCGACCGGCAGATCAGTTGCCCGTTTGGCGTTCAGAAGGCCCTTGCTGGAGAGCACGGCCTCCCGAATCTCATCGGCCAGATCCCTGTTGTTAGACAGGAATTGCTTGGCGTTTTCGCGTCCTTGCCCGAGCCGCGTACTCTTGTAATTGTACCATGCGCCGGTCTTCTCAACAACATTACCGAGCGCAGCCAGATCAATTAAATCGCCTTCGTAGGAAATGCCACGATCGAACATGATATCGAACTCCGCATCGCGGAACGGCGGGGCGATCTTGTTCTTCACCACGCGGGCGCGGGTGCGATTGCCGACCGAAACCTCCCCTTCCTTGATTGTGCCGGTTCGGCGGACATCAATGCGGATCGAGGAATAGAACTTGAGCGCGCGGCCGCCTGGCGTGGTTTCCGGATTTCCAAACATCACGCCGATCTTCTCGCGAATCTGGTTGATGAAGATGACGGTGCATTTGCTCTTGGCAATGGCGCCGGTGAGTTTGCGAAGCGCCTGGCTCATGAGCCGCGCTTGCAGGCCGACGTGGCTGTCGCCCATCTCACCTTCAATTTCCGCGCGAGGGATCAGAGCCGCGACCGAGTCGATGACGATCACGTCAACCGCGTTGGATCGAACGAGCAACTCGCAAATCTCCAGCGCCTGCTCGCCGGTATCAGGCTGGCTGACCAGCAGATCATCGAGCTTGACGCCCAGCCGCTTGGCCCAGGAGGGATCGAGCGCATGCTCGGCGTCGATGAAGGCGGCTACTCCGCCGGCCTTCTGCGTGTTGGCGATGATGTGAAGCGTGAGGGTGGTTTTACCGCTCGATTCAGGGCCGAACACTTCGATGACGCGTCCGCGCGGAATGCCGCACCCGCCGAGGGCGATATCGAGGCTCAGGCTGCCGGTGGGAATGCCGTCGATATTCGCCGGCTTCTCTCCGTCCATTTTCATGACGGCGCCTTTGCCGAACTGCTTTTCGATCTGCTGCACGGCCCGAGAAAGCGCGGAATCCCGGGCGGGATCGCGCGGAATCTGCTTTTCAACGGCAGGCCTTTCGGATGATTTATCCCCTTGAACCGCGCGATTGGCGGCTTCCCTGGGGCTGTCGGAACGGTCCTTCTTCCCGTCCACCTTTTCGGAAGACTTCGACATGGGATTCTCCTGGCCGGGTATGTTGGTCAGCCGGCCTATATGTATGCGGGTGGATGACCCGCGATCGGTGGCTTGGGTGCGGACGATGCTCACTCTGAGCAACCCCGCAACTGAACTCGACGGAAGCCACCTACCGTCCCTGTTCAGTGTTTGTTTGTTCGGTCGATGTTAATGCAGAAGATCGGAGATTGCAAGCGGGAATCTTGAAAAAGTTTTGGGGAGGGACGTGGGGACGTAGGGACATGGGGACGAAGGGAAAAGGAGCGCGCGGAGAGGTGGACCTGCGGTCCAACCGCTACGCATTGCAGTATCGGGAATTCTCCGCGTAGCGGTCGGACCGCAGGTCCACCTCCTTGCGCGCCGTTTCCCTTCGTCCCTCCGTCCCTCCTCAAAATCACGGTACCCACCACCCGGAATAGTGCGCCTGTAGCAGACCCAATAAACCAACGAGAATCGCCAACGCGATACTGTGAAAGAAGACTCGACGCAGAATTTGCCCCTCACCGCCGCGCTGCCCGGTGGCTACGCCGGCGACGACGATGCTTTGGGCATCGATCATTTTTCCCATGACGCCGCCGGAGCTGTTGGAGGCTGCAGCGAGGACCGGGTTGAGGCCCAAGTGATTCGCGGTGATCTGTTGAAGGTTGCCGAAGAGCACATTGGATGCGGTATCGCTTCCAGTCAGCGCGACGCCGAGCCATCCGAGCAGGGGTGAGAAGAAGGGGAAGAGTTTTCCGGTGCTCGCGAAGGCTAAGCCGAGAGTTGCATCAAGCCCGCCGTAGCGCGTGGTGTAGCCGATCGCCATCATGGCGGAGATAGTCAGCAGCGAGAGCCGCACGCGTTTGACTGTGCCGACGAATGTCTTTGCGAGCGCCGTCGGGCCAAGGCCGAGCACGAAGCCGGAAATGATTCCGCAGATCAGCAGTGCCGTCCCCGTCGCCGAGAGGCAATTAAAGAGAAAGATCGCATCCTCCGGCGGTGTATCCTTCGGCACGACCGGCGGCGCACGCCTCACCATTTGATGCAAACCGCCGATCGGCATTTTCAGCGGGATGTGAAGTTTCGCTGTCGCCAGATCGAGATGGCTCTTTACCGCCGGCACGCCCCAGGCGAACACGATCACCGAGACGATGATCCACGGGAGCCACGCGACGAAAGTCTGCGCACCCGTTGGCTTTTGCGGTGCGGAGCGATAATCGATCGTCGCGACCCTCGCAGGCTCGACCATTTCCGCTTCCGTCTCCCGCAACACCGTGCCATCCGCGACGGCCACTTCGCGCGCCCGTTCATCAGGCGTATCGGCAGGTAACTCATGTTCAAATCGCCACACATCCGCCGGCTGCCAGAATTGCAATAGCACGAGCACCGATCCGATCGAAGCCAGCGCCGCGGCAATGTCAACGACCCACGGCCCGTGATAATTGCTGACGGCAAACTGCACGATCGCAAAGCTGAACCCCGCGACAAAACAGGCAGGCCACACCTGCAGCATCTTTCGCCAGCCGCACATTACGGATATGAGCCAGAATGGGACGATCAGCGAAAAGAACGGCAGTTGCCGGCCCACCATCGCGCTGAGGGTGGTCGGCGGAATCTTGGTGACATTCGCCAGCGCGAGGATCGGCGTGCCCAGCGCGCCAAATGCGACGGGCGCCGTGTTGCCGATCAGCGCAAGCGTCGCGGCCGAGAGGGGGCGGAAGCCCAGGCCAATCAGCATGGCAGCGGATATCGCGACCGGTGTTCCAAATCCGGCGGCGCCTTCGATAAACGCGCCGAAGCTGAAAGCGATGAGAATCGCCTGAATGCGCCGATCATCCGCCAGGCCGGCGACCGATCGTTTCACGATCTCAAACTGCCCTGTTTGCACTGTGATGTCGTAAACGAATATCGCACAGAGAACGATCCATCCGATCGGAAACAGTCCGTAAGCCGCGCCATAAACGCCGGCCAGCGCGCTGAGTTTCCATGGCATGTGATACAGAAAAATCGCCACCGCCATCGATGCGGCCAATCCCGCCAGCGCGGCGACATGTGCCGACACTTTCGTCGAAGCCAGCAATCCCAGCAGGATGACGACCGGCAACGCCGCGATCAGCGCGGAGAGCAGCAGGCTCCCCGCAGGCGTGTAGACCTGAGTCCAATTCATAGCGGAATCGTCCCGTGAATGGAGGCATCAAGCAACTGAATCCAATGAACCGCCGGGATGTCATGCCCCATCGAAAGCAAACTCGCGCGGATTTGCAGCAGGCAGCCGGGATTTGCGGAGGCCAGCACCTGCGCCCCGGTCTCGAGCACATGCCGCGCCTTGCGTTCGCCCAGATCGCGCGCCGCGCGCGGCTGCACGAGATTGTAAATCCCCGCCGAACCGCAGCAGGTGCCCGCCTCGCCGATCTCGAGCACGTGCAATCCGACAATCGTTTTGAGCAATTCGCGCGGCTGCGCCGTGATCTTCTGCGCATGCTGAAGATGACACGCATCATGAAACGCCACGCGCATCGGCATCGGCGACCGCCGAGCGCGCGGCGGGAGCCCTGCGAGAATCTCCGAAACATCGCGGCATTTCGCTGAGAAGGCTTTGGCCCGCTGCGCGTAATTCGGATCATCGCGCAACAGGTGGCCGTATTCCTTCATGGCCGATCCGCAGCCGGCGGAGTTGATTGCGATGACATCAACATTGCTGGTCTGGAATGCGTCGATCATCGTGCGTGCGAAGTCCATCGCTTGCTCTTCCAGTCCGGCATGAAGCATTAGTGCGCCGCAGCAGGCCTGCGCCGAAGGCGTCACGACTTCGCATCCCTCCGCGCGCAAGACGCTGATCGTCGAGCGATTGACTTCATCGAAGAAAACCCGCTGCACGCAGCCGAGCAGCATGCCGACGCGCAAGCGGCGCTCGCCGATGGCCGGCAGAATCTCTGTATCGTCGCCGCGGCGCGGCCATGCATGGCGCACGGGTGGCGCAATCGCCTCGATCATTTGCGCTCGCACCGGCAGAAACTTCAAAATCCCGCTGCGCCGCAGCAACCATTGCAGGCCCGATCGCTGATAGGCCCAAAGCGGCAGCGCGGCAACCGCAAGCCGCCGCGGATACGGAAGAACCGCAAACATCATTCGCCGAAAGAGTCGTTCCCATCGCGAGCGGACATGCCGCCGCTCGATCTGCGCGCGGGTGGCTTCGATAAGCTGATCGTATTTCACCCCGGATGGGCAGGCCGTAAGACACGCCAGGCAACCCAGGCACGTATCGAAGTGACTGACGAATTTGTCATCGAGCTGCGCCTGTCCTTCCAGCCCCATCTTCATCAGATAAATCCGCCCGCGCGGCGAGTCCGCCTCGCGGCCCCAGAGCAAATACGTCGGACAGGCGGGCAAACAAAAACCGCAATGCACGCACTCGCTCACCCGCTGTGCCGACGGCGGCCGATGCTCATCAAACACCACCAGCGGCAACCGCTGCGCGGCCGGCGGCGCTTCAATCTGCTCAGAACCGTCCGCCATCAAATCCCTCCAACAAATCGCCCCGGCGAAAGCGTGTTCTTCGGATCGAACTGCTCCTTGATGCGCTTCATCAACGGCAACGAATCGCCGGGATCGCCCCAAACGTCAATGGCCGACTTCACAGAGATTGGCGCCGTTAGCAAGATCAGCGATCCACCGATTGGCGAAAGCTGTGTACGTAAATCCGTGACGGCATCGACGACGCGCGCCGGTTCGGTTGACGAGAGTTGCAGCAGACCAATGCCAAAGGCCTGCGAGATCGCGCGCCAATGTACGCCGCGCTTTGATGCAACGACGCGCAGTTGATCGAAAAAGTCGGGAAGATGCGACGGCAGCGTTGCGTATTTGCAGACGCACGAATCGGGTAATTCAAAGATCGCTTCGCTTTCGGTCCACACGCCATCTTCAGAATCGATTTCCTCTGCGCCGCAGCCTGCAAGGGCCGCGCAGATCTGCTTGTCTTTGTCCGCAATTGCCTGCGCATGCGCCTCGATAAGTAGGCTCATACGAGCCGGAGCGTTGGCGGTAGCATTAATCTGGATGGCTGACGTCAGGGCCGAGCAGTCTGCCACCGCCTCCAGCATCTTCCGCAGCCCGCCGGTGGTCGGCTCGGCAAACGACAATGTCCGCGTTACCCGCGCTAGTGGATAAAGTCGAAACGTCGCCTCGACGATCACGCCCAGCGTCCCCATCGATCCGATGAACAGCTTCGGCAGGTCATAGCCCGCGACGTTTTTCACAACCTTCCCGCCGCTGCGCGCGATCGTGCCGTCAGCGAGGACGACGGTGATGCCGATCAGGCAATCGCGGAGCGAGCCATAAGCATGCCGCAAGGGCCCTGAGTCGTTTGTGGCGAGTATTCCACCGATCGTCGCCCGCGAAGGGCAAAGCACATCGATCGCGAGGCGTTGGCCGTTTTGCGCCAGCCGCGCCTGCAAGTCGGCGACGGTGCAACCCGCCTGCACGGTTGCGGTCATGTCGCCGGATGCGTGTTCGAGGACCTGGTTTAGGCGCGCGGTTGAAAGGATTACATCCGCTTTGCGTGGAGGATTTCCCCAGGAAATCTTTGTTCCGCCGCCACGAGCAATGACGGTCAATCCGCTTTTATTGCATGCCGAGAGAACGCGCGCGACGTCTGCGGCGTCGGCGGGTTCGACGACATACATGGCAGGCGCCCCGTCGATCGAGTCCGGTGGCGCTGCCGCGCGAACATGCTCGACGCCCAGCAGCCCCGCAAATGCGTCTGCGGCAGAGGAAGAATGCGACTCTGATTTCACAATCACTGATGATAAACGGGAGACCGCGCTTCTCGAAGACCGTCATGCCGAGAGCCGCGTTTTGTTCAGAACAGCTCCGCAATCCCCGCCTGCTCCAACGGATGCAGCTCATACCTTCCCTGCCGTTCCGCACAGAGTCGTGGCCGCGGGAAGACCTTTTCCGGGTTGGATAATCCCCGCGGATCGAACGCCAATCGCACGCGCTGCATCGTCTGCAAATCCGGCTCGGCGAACATGTCGCACATGAACTCGCGCTTTTCGATGCCGACGCCGTGCTCGCCGGTGATGGATCCGCCGGCGGCGATGCAGAGGCGAAGGATTTCGCCGGCGAGTTCCTCGGCGCGGCGTTCCTGGCCTTCAATGCGGCGATCGTAGAGCACCAGCGGATGCAGATTGCCGTCGCCGGCGTGGAAGACGTTGGCGACGCGCAAGCCCGCCGACTCGCTCATCTGCTTGATCTGCCGCAACACGCGCGGCAACGCCGTGCGCGGGATCACGCCATCCTGCACGATGTAATTGGGCGAGATGCGCCCCATCGCCGCGAAGGCGGCTTTGCGCCCTTTCCAGAAGAGCGCACGCTCGGCGTCACTCTGCGCGAGGCGCAATTCCCATGCGCCGCATTCGGTGCAGATCTGCTTGACCTCATCGATCAGCAACTCCACTTCGCGCGGCGTGCCATCCAGCTCGACCAGCAGTAAACCTTCGCAATCTGGATATCCGGCGCCGACGGCTGCCTCGGAGGCGCGGATGCTCAGCCGATCCATCATCTCCGCCGCCGCGGGGACAATGCCGGCGGCAATGATTCGGCTAACGGCTTCGCCGGTCGCGTCCGTCGAATGAAACGCCGCCAGCAGCGTCTGCACCGCCAGCGGCCGGCGAACGATGCGAAGCGTAATGCGCGTGGCGATACCGAGCGTTCCTTCCGAGCCGACGAATACGCCGCACAGGTCGTAGCCCGGCGCGTCGCCGCAATTCGATCCCAGATGCGCGATCGAACCATCCGGCAGAACGACTTCCATGGCCAATACATGCGTCGTCCTTTCCAGCACAGTGGGATCCGAAGCTTGGAATTCACGTGACTTGAAGTCGCGGC
>JADMIO012726944.1_pt1 | contig 57247 bp, 53 predicted proteins | sample 8958161 | NCBI WGS metagenome assembly JADMIO01 (sample SAMN16585339, study PRJNA669376) | soil metagenome | isolation source: Crop rotation soil | place: USA: Cullars Rotation, Alabama | collected 2011 | reverse complement strand
CTTTCCCAACAACTCGTCAATGATGCGGCGGCCCGGCTCGCGCAGCCGTTGCGTGGCTTCGCGCAGGCGGTCGAGGTCGGGCGCGGTGGCTTGGGCCAACGGCCCGTTGATGGTGAAGCCGCCGCCGAACTTGCGGGCCATCTCCAGCTTTTCGGCCTGGCGTTTGAGATCGCGCTCGGTCGCGTAGACGGTTAGGCCGAGCAGGCGAAACGGGTTGTCGCGATAGATTTCCGGCAGCGCGGCTTCAAGCAACTGTTCGTAGCGCGGCTCGTCAATCGGCGCTTCGGACGCAGACGCAAACGACTCGTCAGCCCACTCATCGTCATCAGCAGCGAGGGGCGCGGTGCGGTCGTCAGCAGTCGCGGCATTCTCGCCCGCCAGCACCGTGAAGTTGCGCGTAGGGGGCGCGTGCTCGGCCACCGTGACCTCAAGGTAAAAGTCGCCCCGCTCCTGGCCATTGCCTGACCCGTGGCCTTGATTGGGGATATGGAGTCGCGTGCCGCTGGTCGCCCCGGCGGGGATGGCGATGTCGAGGCGCAACTCGCGTTGCCGCGTGCCTCTGCCCCAACAGTCAGGGCAGGGCGTGGGATCAATGTAGCCCCTACCGTTACAGCGCATGCACTTATTGAAGAGGCTCAGCAGATCGTGTTCGGTCGTCGCGCGCTGGCCGCTGCCACGGCACACGGGGCAGACAGGCGGCGGCGGATACTTGGCGATGCCGTTGCCACCGCACTCGCGGCAATCGCGGTCGTTGATCAAGTAGCTGACGCGAATGGTCATGCCTTGAGCCGCCTCGCGGCGCGAGATCGTGACCGGGTAAGTGACAGCTTGCGCGTACAACATAAGGTTTAATCAGGGAGCCGCGATTGATCATTCACGCGCCGGAGCCGGTCGCGGCAAGGTCGACCGAAGACCGCTCGCGACGGGCGTGCGCCCGAGGCTCAACAAATCGCCGCCCCATACCGTTACGCCACCCGATGCTGCCGGTGTTCTCCGCGTCGTCATCAAACACGGGCGTCAGCATCAGATGAGAGAGGCTGGCGAACAGTTGGTTGAGGGCTGCGATGCGATGGCCGGTTGTCAGGCGGAGCGTTCCCAGGCCGTCTTCGGCGAGCGGGCGCTTGACCCTGTAACGATTGTTGAGTAGCGTATCTGCGGGCATGAGGAATCACCTTGAGTTCGACCGCAGGCAAGTCTACATTGAAGGGCTGAAGCCTGTCGAGAGGTAAGCGGACGCCGCTACAGGCCGCGACGAATTGATTGAGCATGTGGCATTGATAACCAAAGGTTGACGGTGAAAAATAACGACGAAGCGGAAGAGCAGAAACCGCCACAGCGGTTCTCGCCGGGCGGCACGCCGGGCGGCGCGGGCACGTTTTTATTCGGCCTGGCGCTGGCGATTGCGGGCGGCTATCTGATTATGAAACATACGCAGGTCGGCACCGGCTACTGGGGCTGGTGGGGGACGAACACCTTCGGGTTGACGCTGCTGCCGCTGGTGATTGGCATCGGGTTGTTGTTTTTCAATGGCAAATCCATCGCCGGGTGGATACTGGCGGGCGGCGGCGCGGTGATCATCTTTGTCGGCATCATCGTCAATTTACAAATCCGCTTCCCGGAAACCAGTTTGTTTGATGTGATCGTGATGTTGGTGCTCTTTACCGGCGGGCTTGGCTTGATGGCCCGCGCCTTCAGAAGCTCTTGAGCGATGAATATCAACCATAACCATTCACCGCATGTCGCGTGGATTATCCGCCCCCTGTTGATGGCCGCGCTGTTGGGGGCGCTTGTCCTGCCCGCGCAAGCTGGCCGTGGTTTCAACCGCCCGCCCAATGAGGTCAAGAAGAAGATCGAAGACCTCATCCGCGCGAGCGGCGCGCAGACGGTCGGCGTCGCTTTTTATGATCTCGCCAGCAACAAAGAAGTGTTGCTCAACGCGGACGAAAGTTTTCATGCCGCAAGCACCATGAAAGTGCCTGTGATGATGGAGGTCTATCGGCAGGCGGCGGCGGGCAAGTTCTCTCTCGATGATCGCATTCCGGTCAAAAACGATTTTATCAGTATTGCCGATGGCAGCCATTTTACGGTTTCCGCAAATGACGATTCGGAGCCGACGCTTTATCAGAAAGTCGGGCAGACGGAAACCGTCCGCGAGTTGCTGCGGCTGATGATTGTCAGGAGCAGCAATCTGGCCACCAATATTTTGATCGAGCGCGTCACGGCACCGCGCGTGATGGAATTGATGCGCGAGCTTGGCGCGGAAAAGATTCGCGTCCTGCGCGGCGTCGAAGACGGCAAGGCTTACGAGCGCGGCTTAAATAATACGACGACGGCGCGCGATCTGATGATCTTGCTGCGCCGCATTGCCGAGCGCCGCGCGGTGTCCAAAGCGGCGTCGGATGAAATGGTCCGCGTGCTGTTTGGCCAGGAATTCAACGAAGGCATTCCGGCGGGACTGCCCAAAGACGCGCGCGTCGCGCACAAGACCGGGTTCATCACCGGAATCCACCACGACGCCGCCATCATCTATTTACCCAATCATCAGCCGTATGTTCTGGTGGTATTGACGCGCGGCCTGACGGATGAAAAGCGCGCGCACGCTTTGATGGCAGACATCTCCCGCGCGGTTTACGAGTCAGTGGCCGGTGGCCAATAGCCGGTGGCCGATTCTGAATTCCCGGAACCCCATTGGCGCGCTGCGCCGATCCTTCGGGTTGCGAGAGCCTGCCCATCGCCGTTGAAGAAACAACCCCCGACTGATCCACCGCTTGCCACCGCCAGCCGGGATGCTGGCCGGCAGGTGCGGCGCTTTGCTTCCAGCAACTAACGACTATCGCCATCTCTTCTGTCAGGCAATGGGCATCATATCCGTCAACCCCTATGGGCTTGCGGGACGAAGGCGGCTCAATGGTAGAATGCGCACGCCGGGCAACCGGACATCAACAGTCACTCAGAGTGCGCCTATGAGCAAGCTGGCAGGAACCGGGGCAGAACCAGAGCCGGATAATCTCGCGGCCTTGAGCGACGAGGAACTGGTCGATCAATTCCTCAACGAGGCAAAGCGCGAACGGGCGCACGCGCACCTCTGCTTTGAAGTGATCATCGCGCGCTATCGCGGGTTGATTCATCACATCGTCCGCAATTCGCACTACCGCTTCCCGGAATGGGATTCGGCTGACGACGTGGTCGCGCGCGTGATCTTTAAGGTTTATCGCGGGCTGGCGCAGTGGCGGCGGCAGGGCAAGCTGTCGAGTTTCATTGCGCGCATCGCGTCCAGCGAGTTGATTGATACGATTCGGCGCGTCGGGCGCGATAAATCGTGGAACCCGCGCGCGGCGGCTGACCCGGATTCGGACCAGCCGTCGGCAGTCGATCTGGCCCCGGCAAAAACGCCTTCGCCGGAGGCCGAGGCCATTCACCGCGAGCAGCGCGCGATGGTCGACCGCCTGCTTGCCGACGTGTGTCGCGATTGGAAAGATACGGTGATCGTCAGCGATTACATCATCGGCCATCGCAACGCGAAGGAGATTTCCGAGAAGTACGAGATGTCGGAAGACCTGGTTTATCAACGCGCGCGGCGCTTGCGCGTAAGATTAGAGAACTGGTTGCGCGAACGCGGCATCGCGTCGGCGGCGGCCTTACTGGGGGGCGGGCCGGGCGCAAAGAAAGCCTAAATCCGAGGGCGCAAGATTGAACGGCGGTGGCGCAAGACGTGTGGGGCGCTTTTTTCGCCGGAGGAGTAACCATGGACGAGCAGCCGTTAATGGCAGACTCGACGCCGCGCGTGGCGTTGGAGCTATTGAAGATCATCGCGGATCGTGAAAACAAACAGCGGATCGAAAAGCCCGATGCGCGAACCTATTACCTTACGCTTTATCGCCAGTGCCTCAAAGCGGCTTCAGGCAATCCGCTGGAGGACATTTTGGCGGAGAGTTGAATGATGATCGCGCGGCAACGGTTGAACCCGGTCGGCGCGCGCGTGGTGTTGAGATGGCAAAGAAGTTAGCACATCCGAGTCGGCAATTATTTACTTACCTCAACGGCGGGCTTGACGCGCGCGCCGCCCAAGCCGTTGAAGCGCATCTCGCGACCTGCGGCGAGTGCGCGGCAGTCGCGGATTTCATTCGCGCGTTGCGCGCGCAAGCCAGCCAGTGGCAGGCAGCAGTTGGCCCGTCTGCAAGCGCCAATCGCGAATCGGAAAGCATAGAAGCGCACCCGGACGCGAGCGCGCTGGCAACGTTTTTCTACAGCAAGTCGGCGCGCGCGCGCGATGGCGCGGTCGCCGCGCACATCGCCCTTTGCGAGCAATGCGCCGATGATCTGGCCGAGTACGCGCGGGCCGAGCATGCGGCGGCGATTTACGCCCCCCCGCGAGGGGGCACAGACCAGGTGCCTGCCGCCGCGTGGGAGATGATTCGCGAATGGGAAGACAGCAGCTTTGCCAAACCGAAACCGGCAAGCGAAGCCGTCAGTCAGCAGTTGCTCGCCAGGCTCCTGGTGTTACTGGGCGAGCAACGCGAGCAACTGCAAGCAGACGACCGCCTCAGTGATGACGTGGTGCCGGTGATGGTCGTCGACCGTGAGGGCGAGTTGCGCCGCGTCGAGCACTTCCGCAAAATCCGCAACGAGCGCGGAACCGGCGCGCTCAAGCACATCGAGGCATCCGAAGCCTTCGATAACAAACCCGTACACACGCTGCTTGATTTCGGCGACGAGAAACGGCTGGTGATCTCCGAGCGCATCAGCCACGACACGCTGCGCGTCCCGCAAACGACGCGCGCCACCAAGCCGCTGCACGCGGATTATTTCATCATCGAAGACTGAAGCGGCAGGAGTCAGGAGTCAGTATTCAGGAGTCAGGAGTCAGAATGGAGGCGGAAGGCGCTTTTGCGCCGACTTCCTTGTTTATTCTGACTCCTGACTCCTGAATACTGACTCCTGACGTTTCACTCCTTACTGCCGATGGATGCGCGCTTGTTGTGGATGATTTTTTCAATCGAATAGATGGGCTTGCCCTGCGACTCGAAGTAAGTGCGGCTCAACATCTCGCCAATCAGGCCCGATGAAATCAACTGCACGCCCGCCAGAATCAGCACCGCGCCGAGCAGCATCAGCGGGCCGTGCTGCTCCAGAATCTCCGTGCCGTAAAAGGCTTTCTTCGCCAGCATCCAGACCATAATCGCCATGCCCATGGTCGTGCTTAAGAGTCCCAACGAGCCGAAGAAATGCAGAGGCCGCGTCACGTATCGCAGCAGAAACCGAATCGTCATCAGATCAAACAGCACGCGGAGGGTGCGCGACAATCCGTAGTGCGAACGCCCGCCGGGCCGCTCGATATTTTTGATCGGCACTTCGACAATCGTCGCGCCGTTCCACGAAGCGAGCGCCGGAATGAAGCGGTGCATCTCGCCATAGAGCTTGATCTGTTTGATCGTGTCTTTGCGATAAATCTTGAAGGTCGTGCCGAAATCATGAATCGCCACGCCCGACAGTTTCGCCATCAACCAGTTGGCCACGCGCGACGGCGCGCGGCGCAGCAGGAAATTATCCACGCGCTTCTTGCGCCAGCCGCTGACGATGTCCGCGCCGGTTTCTGCGAACTTGCCGAGCATCATCGGAATATCCGCCGGGTCGTGTTGCAGGTCGCCGTCCATCGAAATAATCACGTCGCCTTCCGCATAATCGAACCCGGCGGCGAGCGCGACCGTCTGCCCATAGTTGCGCTTCAAGCGCACCACCGTAACGCGCGGGTCGCGGGCGGCGATCTCTTTCAACATCGCCAGCGTCGCGTCTGTGCTGTGATCATCGATGAAAATAAATTCGACCGGCTCGTAATGCCCGGTCATCACCTCTGCTAAGCGGCTGTGCAGTTCGCGGACGCTCTCTTGTTCATTGTGAAACGGGACGACAACTGAATAGCTGGGGTTTTCAATCTCTGCTTCAAACATGACCTTCGCCAAGCTCCCGGAAACTGATTAGTTTTACTCCTTGTTCGCGGATACATCTTATCACGCGCGGGTCGATGAGCGCGTCCAGTTCGCGCGCGCGCGATTGTTTGAGCCGCGTGCCGGCGCGTTCCAACTCGTCATCATAAACTGCCGGATGGCACATCAACTCGGTCGTCCCTGCGGGCAAACGTGCGAGGGCGCGCGCTATGGCTTCGGCATCGAGCAGGCCCGTCAAACGCACGCCGAAAAAACAATCCGGCGTCTGCAAGCCATGCGTGCGAATGATTTGGCGAAAGCGCCGCGCGTGCAATGCCACAGCCGCCGACATCGCATACTGCTTCAGGTAGGTCGCGCGCTTTGTGCGCGCCGCGCGGCCCATTCGCACAAGCGCGAAGACGCGTTCGAACGGATTGCGGATGGCGGGAATGCCGAATTCAACGGCGACGCGTGCGAGCGCCTGCATCACCGCTGGCTGCGTGTGCGAATGCTTGTGTGAATCGAGGTGTGTGGGCTTGATGCCTGCCTGTACGACGCGTTCGACTTGCGCGCGGAACTCGCATTCGATGTCGGAAACTTTCACCTGGCCGCGCACTAACTTTTTCATCAACGCGGTGAGCGTGCGCGGCAACTGTCCGTCGCTTTCCACCAGCGAAGCAATATCGCGCGACGGCGCAACCGGGAGACCGCCAACCGCCGAGAGATGACAACCGACGCCAAGCTCAGGGTTTGCGCGCGCCAATTCGACGGCTTCAGTAAACGCTTCGCCGTTGGCCATCATCGTCGCGCTCGTCAAGATGCCTTCCTTGAACGCGCGCACGATGCCGGCGTTGACGCCGCGCGTAAAGCCGAAATCATCTGCGTTGACGATCAAGCGTTTCATCAGGAGTGAGGAGTCAGAGGTCAAAAGTCAGAAGTCAGAAGCCAGGAGTCAGAAGTCAGAATCGCCGAGTTGGATGGTTGCAGTTATTGCTTATTCCTGGCTGCTAACTCCTGACTTCTGGCTTCTGACTCCTGACTGCTAGTTTTATACACTTGCGCGGCGGTCGCGCCTTGATAGACGCTCGATTGCACGACCGGAAAGGTGCGCTCGATGAAGTGCGAGTTCTCCGCGTTTTCAAAATACAAGCGCCCGGCTTGCAGCAGCACGTAATCCGGGCGGCGCTCGCCCAGCGTGAAGCTCGGTTGCGACATGATTTCCGAGCGGATGTCGGGCCGGTTGTAGCGTTCCAGATAGTATTCGACAACGCCGGGGATTTCGCTGGCGATGCGCGTGCCGGGCGGCGCGGTTTCGGCAATGAACTTGATGCTTTCACGCGCGCCGAGATCGTAAAACTCATCGTGCGGGAAGTAGTACCCCAGGCGGCCTCGGCCAAGCGCGTTCACGTACAGGCTCGGATACGGCAGATTGCGAATCATCGTCAGGCCGGGCGCCAGGATGAACGCCACGGCGACCGTGGCAATCGCAAGCGCGTGCGCCGGTCGCTGGCTGATCGCCGCGCGTTTAAGCCGGGACGCCAGCCACTGCCACAAAACGACTATGCCGACTGCCGCCGTCATATACACGAGCGGCATCAGCGATAGCGAATAGCGCAGGAATTTCACGCCGATCAGTGACATCGGCAGCAGCCAGAAGACCAGCATCAAGCGCAGGAACACGTACCCGCGCGAAGCCGGATATTCACCACGCCGCCGGAAGATTTCCACCAGCCCCACCACGAATGCCAGCAGGATCGGCGGCGGCAGCTTGACCAGCAAAAACAAGAAGTAAAAATACCAGGGATTGCCGCCCGGCGTTTGCAGGAAGTCGTTGACGAACAGTTTGCCCATCACGACATAGCCGTGATGTGTGAGCAAGTCTTCGTTGACATATTTCCACAGGTAGCGCCACGTTTGCGGCACGAAGAGGGCCGGGTTGAAGGCCATAAACGCGAACAGCATGCCGCCGAAATATCGCCCCCACATCCGCCCGGTCAGCGGGCGGTTATTGCGGCTGTCATAGCCGATGATCGTGTAATAGAGCGCGGTGAGCGTGAAGTAATGCACGAAATACTTCGACGCCATCATCAAGCCGAACGCGACCCCGGCCAGCGCAAACAAGCGCTCTTGTCCGCGCACGTCTGCAACCGGACGCGCCTTGGCGCAGTGGTAAAGATAAAAGCCGCTGAACATGAAAAAGACCAGCAGTGAATCTTCTTTCACGATGCGGCTGAACCAGACGGCATCGATGCCAATCGCCCAGAGCAACGCCGTGATCAGCCCCGTGCGAAAGCCGAGCAGGGCGGTCGCAAGCAGGCAAAGCGGCAGCACCGTGAGCGCGCCAATCGTGGCGTTGGGCAGGCGCAAGGCCGCTTCTTCGCTGAGCGAAAGTCCCAGCCGGTCGCCGAGCGCGCGATTCCAAAACGCGACCGTGCGCGTCGAGGCGTAGCAGAGCATCTTCATGACCATCGGGTGCTCGGCGTTGACCGTGAAATCGCCGCGCTCGTAGGCGCGCATGGCGAAAACCTTGTTGGCTTCGTCTTCGGCCAGGCTCGCCGCGCCCAGTTGATAGGCGCGCGCCGAAAAGGCCAGCGCGACGGTAAACATGATTACCAGCCATTTACGACTTTCGAGCCGGGCTAAGAGATCGCGCGGCGGCTCAGTACGGGGTGGTTTGAGGCGAGCCGCACTGACCTCCAGATCGTCTATTGTCCGCATCCGTCGTGCTCCAAGATTCTATTGTCCCTGCCAGACAGATCTGAAAATGTCATCATAAATTACGGATATGGTCGGCTGACGGGCGCATAAACATCGGCGACCCTGGTCAGTGGTGATCGTGCCGTCAAGGCAACGCGGGTTCTCCAACCGAACCCTTGGCGAGCACAGATTATTCTAGTAAGCCGAACCTGAAAACTCAACCGGAAAAGCGGCGGCGCGGGCAGAATCAAGCCGCCGCCTTGCGCCGGGTTCGGCGGCGCACAAGCGGTTTCTTTCGCTGGAGTTGACAAGCCGTCAAACACCACATTATGCTTTTTGTCGCTTACGAAAAACTCTTGAGTCTGAAGTTAATTGCGATCAGAAAATCAAGGCAATTATCTGAAGAGGGCTGATATCGCAAACTCCCCCTTTGAAGGCGCGGGCGCGCGGAGATGTCCGACCCCTCGCTCGCCAGGAATCCGGTTCCTGACGCGCCCCGACGCCGGCGGTTTGAGTTGCGATGTGTGGTAGCCGTCTTAGCGCCGTTATCACCCCCCGCAAAGACACGCGCTGAGAGGAAGGTTGATAAGTAAAGCTGCCGCTATGCGCGGTTTCCCTCGCGGGTTTAACACGTCGCGGGCGGAGCCTGCTCGCATGCCTGAGTATAAGGCTGCCCGCGCACTCAGTCCGCCTCGACTTGATTGGCTATGAAGATTGAAATCGGTTTGCAACCGCTGTTGGCCCGGCTTGCTTTTCTGACCGTGGCGCTGGTCGTGTGCGCGGGGCTGGTCGTTTTGATCGTGTCGCGCTTTGTCATCGGCACGCTGAGCGACGAACGCCTCGGTCGCTTCGGGCGCGAGACCTTGGAGGTCCCGGTCCAGTACTTCCCCAACTCGCCGCGCCTGAATGCGCGATTGGCCGAAGCGGAATTTCTGGAAAGCGACCGCGACTTAAATCGCGCCGAAGAGTTGGCGCGGAAAGCCATCGCGCTTTCGCCTTATGATTATCGCTACCCGATGATTCTGGCTTCGATCAAAGAAGCGCAAGGTGACCGCGCGGCAGCCGAGGCGGCGTTGCGCGACGCGCTGCGGCTTGCGCCCAACGACCGCGAACTCCACTGGCGGCTGGCCAACGTGCTGGTCAGAGAAGGCAGGCTCAACGATTCGCTCGACGATTTTCGCATTGCGGTCGCCGCCAATAGAACCTTGCTGCCGGCGACCCTCGATTTGCTCTGGCGGGCGTCGCGCGGCAACGTCGGCGCGCTCGACGCGGTCACGGGCGAGGAGACAAAGGCGCGGCTCCTGCTGGCGCAATTTCTGGTCAAGCAAGGCGCGGTGACCGACGCGGCCAACGTCTTTGGCAGCCTTGATCGCAATGCGCGGCTGGGCGCGATTGAAAGCGCGGGGGTCTTAAACGCGCTGGTCGGCGCGGGAAACTACAGCGTCGCGCGCGCGCTCTGGCTGAGCTTTGTGGCCGAAGACAACGCGCCCGCGCCGCTTGTATGGAATGGCGGATTTGAGTCGAACATTCTGAAGAATTTCTCGCAATTTGACTGGACTTTTGGGCCGGGGCGCAGCGAGTACGCGCGCCTGAGCATCGATAAAAGCCGCGCGCACGCCGGGGCGCAATCGCTCAAAGTCGAATTCTTAGGGCGCGACACCACACGGCTCGAAGACGAACTCAAGCAACTGGTCGTCGTGCGGCCCGGCGCGCGCTACCGGCTGGAGTTCTATGTGAAGACCGAGAATCTGGTCACCCCCGAAGGCCCGCGCGTGGCGGTGGTGGATAAAGCCAACGCCTGGATCGCCGCCTCTGATCCGGTCGCCGCCGGATCAAATGACTGGACGCTGATGGCCGTCGAATTCGTCGCCCCTGCGGCGTCCGAGGGCGCGTCGGCTGTGACCGTCTCGATCAAACGCAGGCCGCGGCAAAATCTCCCTTATGACGACCCGACCAAAGGCGTCGTCTGGTTCGACGATTTTATGATGAAAGAGCAGTCGCCAGTAGGCAGTAAGCAGGAGGCAGGAGGCAGTCGCCAGTAGGCAGGAGGCAGTTTTCGATGGGCATTCTATCTCTATTTAACGAGGGTTTTGCTCCAATCGAAGAACAGTTGCCTATCTTCAAGCACAACTTCTTCGCGCAAGCCCGGCGACTGGCGACTGCCTTCTGCTTATTGCCTTCTTAAAAACTATGAGCGCCTTCTTAGACAAAGTCATCGCTTACGGACTGCTTGGCGTGGTGATCTTCACGGCGCTGGCGTTCGGCTCGAACGAACCCTGGTCGGTGGGCTTGTTCGAGCTGGCCATCACCGGGCTGCTGCTGCTGTGGAGCATCAAGAGCATGGCGGACCGCCGCTTGCGCCTCGACGTGCCGAAGCCCGCGCTGCCGATCATCGGCTTGCTGGTCTTGGGGCTGGCACAGAGCCTCGCCTATATGGGCGGTGACGGACGCTTGCACAGTTTGTCGCTGGACGTCGAAGCGACGCGCGCGGCCACCTTAACCGTGTTCTTTTTGCTCGCTTCGTTTATAATAGCGACGAATTTCTTTGCGACACCCGAGCGGCTCGGCGCGCTCATCAACCTGCTGGTTATTTACGGCGTCGGGCTGGCGGTTTTCGCCTTGATCCAGTATTTCACCTGGAGCGGGCAAATCTACTGGGTGCGGACGTCGCTTTGGGGCGTGGCCTTCGGGCCGTTTGTCAATCGCAATCATTATGCGGGCTATATGGAGATGCTGACGCCGTTGCCGCTGGCCTTGATTGCCGCGCGCAGCGTCAGCAAAGAGGCATGGGGATTTTACGGGTTTGCCGGGGCCATCATGGGCCTGAGCGTGATCTTGTCGTTATCGCGCGGCGGCATGATCAGCCTGATGGCGGGGCTTGCGTTTGTCGCCGTCGCCGGCGCAAGAATGAAACGCAGGGCCGAGCGCAACCGGCGCAATCTTGAATCGCAAGGCGCGAGCGCGGTCAGCGGTCAGGGGTCGGCAGTCAGGCTTAAACGATTGGGTATGGGCCTGGCGGTCGTGGTGGCCATCACGGTCGGCCTGTTCTGGATTGGCGATGAACGGCTGGTCAACCGCGCGGCGGAATCGGTCGGGGAGTTGAAGGGCACGTCTGATCCGCAGTCGGCTTTCTTCTCGCGGCAGGAGGTCTGGAAAGATACGTTGAAGCTGGCGCGCGCACACCCGCTGCTGGGCATCGGGCTGGGCGCGTATGAAGCGGTCTTTCCCATCTACGCGCGGCACAATGGGATGTTTGTGGTCAACTACGCGCACAACGATTATCTGCAAGCCCTGAGCGACGGCGGCGCGGTCGGTCTCGCGCTGGCGCTTGCCTTTGTCGTGCTGTTGTGGCGCGAGGTCGGGCGCGCGTTGCAGTCCGAAGACCGGCGGCTGGCGGGCCTGGCGCTCGGCAGCGGCGCGGGAACCTTTGCGCTGCTCGTGCATAGTATGTTTGACTTCAATCTGCAAATACCATCTAATGCTCTACTGTTTTTATTTCTTTCGGCAGTGATTTCGCGCATTGCCGCTGGCGTGAAGACGCGCAAGCCCGCCGACGCAGTGGTCGCCGGGGCGAGCGCCAGTAGTCTGGCAACAGGAGTTGAATTATGAAAAGCAAATCGTCAAAGACGCAGACCCGTTTCAACTGGGCGCTGGCCCTCGTGCTTGTGGCGCTGGCCGGACTGGCAGACGCGCAGACGCGCCAGCCGCAGCCGCAAATCAAAATGCCCGCGTCAACCGCCAGCGAGCCGACCACCACGCCCACGATTCTGGTCTCGCCCGACGAGGACTATCGCATCGGCCCGCGCGACGTCATCGAGATTCGCATAGATGACGCGCCGGAGCTTTCAGTCCCCACCATCTCGGTGAACGCCGACGGCACGTTTTTGATGCCTTACCTCAAGCGCCTGAAAGCCGAAGGCAAGACGACCGACGAGCTGGCCAGCGAGATCGCCGATGGCTTGCGCGGCAAATATCTGAAAAACCCGAACGTGGTGGTGCTGGTCAAGCAGTTCTACAGCCGCTCGTTCTTCATTCTCGGCGCGGTCAGAAAACCCGGCGTCTATCAGATCGAAGGCAAGCCGTCGCTCGTGAAACTCCTGACGATTGCCGGCGGGCCAGCCGAAAATCACGGCTCGACCGCGCTCATCATGCGCGAGACCAAAAAGAAACAGGCCGCCGGCGAAGGCGACGCGCGAGTCCGACAGGTCTCGGCGGCGGCCCAGAACCCGACGCCGCAACCGGCTGATCTGAATACCGAAGCGGCGGACGAGCCCGAATACGAGATGCAGACGGTCAACATCAACGGCCTGTTCAAAGGGCTGCCCGGCGGGCCGCAAATCCGCCTCGAACCCGGCGACATCGTCAACGTGTTTCCGGCAGACGTATTCTTTGTCGCCGGGGAAGTCTTTGCGCCGGGACAGTTCCCGCTCAGCGAAGGCACCACGCTCAGGCAGGCGATGGCCCTGGCCCAGGGCATGACGTTTAACGCCGCCTCGGGCAACGGCATTATCTTCCGCACGGACCCGGCCACAGGCCGCCGCGACGAAATCAAAGTGAACATCGGCGACGTCATGAAAAACAAACAGCCCGACATCGCGCTGCTGGCCAACGATATTGTGCTGGTCCCCAACAGCAAGTCTAAGACGATTGGCAACGCCATCCTCAAAGCGGTCGGCATGGGCGCGGCTCAGCGCGGCCCCTACATTCGTTAATGACAGATTTTGGATTTGCGTCACCGATTTTGTATTGCGAGTAAGCGAGCCATGACTTGCGGCTTCAATCCGGAATCTTGAGAGGTTTTTGATGGCAGACGAGAAACAGGGTTTAGACAAGCTCCCGCCGCCGCTGCCGCTTGAAATCGTCGCGCGCGAAGCGGGCGGCTTGCGGCCCCACTATCCCGGCTCTTACGGGTATGGCTACGGCACCCGGTCAGACGATCAGAAGATTCACCTGCGCGAGTTGTGGCGCACGGTGCGCAAGCGCAAATGGCTGATCGTCACGCTGGTCTTTGTGATCACCACGCTGGTCACCATCGAGATGTATCGCACCAAGAATACCTACCAGGCGGGGGCGATGGTTGAGGTCGGCAAAGACACTTCGCGGTTGGGCGCGCCCGGCGCGAGCATCTTCGGCGATGACTACGACCCGTTTTATATGGTCAATATGAAGACTAAGATGCTCACGCTCAAAAGCCGTCCGCTGCTGGAAAGCGTCGTCCTTGAAAATCATCTCGACCAGAACCCGCGCTTTTTGCAAGCGGGCGGCAAGAAATCGATCTGGGAAGCGCTCAAGTTGATGGGCGCGAAAGTCGGCATCAGCCAGAAACCAGCCGACGACGATGCGCCGGTCGATGACGTGCGGCAGGTCGTCACCGCCAACGACAGCAGCGCCGCGCCGACGCCCGAAGCGAAAAAGAAGATCGACGCCTGCGTCGCCTTGCTGTATAGCGGGTTGTCGGTCGATTCGGTCAAAGAGACCAAGGCGCTGCGGATTTCTTTCTCGCACACCGACCCGGAGATTGCCGCCCTGGTCACCAACGCGGTGGCCGAAAAATTTCTCAACCAGAACTTCTTCACCAAGACCAAGAAATTTGATGACGCCGCCAAGTGGCTCGATGCGGAGACCAATCGCTTCAAGGCGAAATTGCAAGAGGCCGAAGAAAAGCGCACCGCCTATGCGCGCGAACATGGATTCTTTTTCACCGACAAAGACGGCACGTTGACGACCGGCAAACTCCAGCAACTGCACGACGCCGCCCTGCGCGCCCAGTCGGACCGCGTGATTAAGGAATCACTTTACCAGGAAGTCAAAGAAGGCCGCGTCATCAAGAACCCCGAAGCCTACGCCGACCTGCTGTACAAATCCGCGCCCAAAATGGTCGACCTGCAAAGGCAGCTCGGCGATTTGCAGACGCAACGCGCCGAACTGCTCAACACCTACGGCGAAGACGCGCCGAAGGTGAAAGACGTGACGGTGAAGATTGCCGAAATTCAACAGCAGATCAAAGGCAGCCTGGTTTCGCTCGAAGAAAAACTCAAGACCGAATTCGAACGCGCCCAGCGCGACGAACAGAAGTTCAACGCGATGCTCGCCGCCGCCAAGAACGAAGCCTCGACCCAGAATCAGGCGCAGATTGAGTACAACCTCCTGACCCAGGAGGTCACGACCAACCGCCAGCTTTACACCGACTTCTTGAACAAGACCAATCAGGCCGAGGCGCAGAAGGTCGAGCAGCAGAACAACCTGCGCATCATCGAACTGGCCGAAACGCCGGGCGCGCCCATCGGCCCGCGCCGCATGTTCAACATCATGGTGGCCTTTCTGTTGAGCACGGGCGTCGGCGTCGGCCTGGCCTTTTTGCTCGAATACCTCGACAACACCATCAAGACGGTCGAAGACGTCAGCCGCTACACGCAACTGCCGGCCTTGAGCGTCATTCCGGCGGTGGCCGGCGGCGCGGCGCGCAAACTCTCGGCGAAATCGGCGAGGGCCAAAAAGGCTCTGCCGACGACCAGCGCGGGCGCGATGGCCAACAATTCGCAACTGGTCTCGCTCGACACCCGCTCGTCGGCGGCAGAAGCCTATCGCGTGCTGCGCACGTCCGTGCTGCTGTCAGCCGCGGGCCAGCCGCCCAAGACCGTCCTGATCACCTCGGGTCAGCCGGGCGAGGGCAAGACCACGACCGCCGTCAACACCGCCATCAGCCTTTCGCAACTCGGCGCGTCGGTGCTCATCATCGATTGCGACCTGCGCCGCCCGACGACCCACAAGGTTCTGGGCGTCGAGCACAGCCTCGGCTTGTCGACTTATCTGTCGCACAACAACGTGCGCCTGGACGACGTGATTCAGAAGCTGCCCATCGCGAACCTTTCGCTGCTGCCGTGCGGGCCGATCCCGCCCAACCCCGCCGAACTGATCATCTCCGACCGCATGAAGGACATGCTCAAAGAGTTGAGCGGACGCTTTGATCACATCATCATCGATTCGCCGCCCCTGATTAATGTTACCGACCCGGTGATTCTCTCGACGATGGTCGATGGCGTGATCCTGGTCGTGCATGGCGGCAAGAGCACGCGCGACATCGTGCGGCGCGCGCGCCAGGAACTCTCGGCGGTGGGCGCCAAGATCTTCGGCGTCGTCTTGAACAACGTCGACCTCCGCCGCGAAGGCTACGACAACTACTATTACTATCGCTACTATTCCGGCTACGGCGACAACGCGCAGGAAAGCGCGGAAGCCAGCCCGAATTAAATTCGGGCGCGGGAAGGTGAACCCCGCTGGGGCCGCCTCGTGATGAGTGCGAGGCGGCCTCAGTTGCACAGCCGATGCGATAGCCGAGGCGATAGACACGTCTTACCGCGCGCCCCTGGTTGATTGCCTGCCATGACGCTCAAGGTTCCTGCCGTGCGGCTCATCCGACTGCCGCTGATTGCCCAGTCGCGCGGGTCTTTGTCTTACGGGCAATACGACGAGCATCTGCCTTTTGTCCCGATCCGCTACTTCATTGTGTTCGACGTGCCGCGCGAGGAAGTGCGCGGCAATCACGCGCACCGTCGCGTCACCCAGGCGCTGGTGTGCGTGAAAGGCAGTTTGACGGTCACCCTTGATGACGGCAGCAATCGTGACGCGGTGACGCTCGACAGTCCGGCGCAGGGACTGGTGATTCCGCCGCTCGTGTGGGCGACGCAGGAGAACTTTTCGCCCGACGGCGTGTTGCTCGTGCTGTCGTCGGAAACCTACGAGGCGGGCGAGTACATCCGCGATTACGCGGAGTTTTTGCAATTAGTGAGTTTGAGATGAATGCCACAAAAATGAAAGCAACCGTACCTTTCCTCGACCTGAAAGCTTCCTACCTGGAAATCAAAGACGAACTCGACGCCGCCTATCAGCGCATGATGGATTCGGGCTGGTACATACTGGGCGCGGAAGTTCGCGCGTTTGAAGCAGAGTATGCCGCCTACGTCGGCGTGAAGCACTGCGTCGGCGTCGGCAACGGTCTGGAAGCCTTGCAGTTGATCCTGCGGGCTTACGGGATCGCGGCGGGCGACGAAGTGATCGTTCCGGCCAACACCTACATCGCCACCTGGCTTGCCGTTTCGGGCGCGGGGGCAACGCCCGTGCCGGTCGAGCCGCGCGAACGCACGTTCAACCTCGACCCAGGGCGCGTCGAAGCGGCCATCACGGCGCGGACCAAAGCGATTTTGCCCGTCCACCTTTATGGCCAGACGGCGGAGATGGACGCGATCAATGAGGTCGCCCGGCGGCACGGCCTGAAGGTGATTGAAGACGCGGCGCAGGCGCACGGCGCGAAGTATAAAGGGCGTCGCGCGGGCGCGCTCGGCGACGCCGCCGGGTGGAGCTTTTACCCGACCAAGAACCTCGGCGCGTATGGCGACGCGGGCGCGATCACGACCGATGATGACAAGCTCGCCGAACAGCTTCGCCTGCTGCGTAACTACGGCTCGACCGAGAAGTATTATAACGCGGTGAAAGGCGTCAACAGTCGCCTGGATGAACTGCACGCGGCGATGTTGCGCGTGCGTTTAAGTCACCTCGATGAATGGAACGCGCGGCGCGCGCGAATTGCGGCGATGTATCTCACAGAGTTGCGAGCGGCGAACCTATTACTGCCTGTGGTGGCCGACGGCGCAGAACCTGTATGGCACCTGTTTGTCGTGCGCAGCCGCGCGCGCGACGAGCTTCAGCGATTCCTCAAAGCGGCAGGCATCGGCACGCTGGTTCATTACCCGGTCGCGCCGCATTTGCAGGAGGCGTATCAGGAGATGGGGCTTGGCGCAGGCACTTACCCCATCACCGAAGCGATCCACCGTGAAGTGTTGAGCCTGCCCATCGGGCCGCACCTGTCTGAAGCAGACGCCGCGCGTGTGGTCGAAGCGGTGCAAGCATTCAAATATTAGGGCAGATTGCAAAACAGGTTACTGGTAGGGGCGATGGCGCAGGATGCGCTGCGCGCCGCGCGGGCTTGTTCCTGCCCGGATGGCTATCGGCCATGACGGTCATCGCGTGGCGGCGATCCGAGCAACCACGAGGGTTGCCCCCACCGTACACTCATCTGCAATCCGCTCTAGCGAATCTGTTGCAAGTCGTCGGCTTACGAGGGAACGCCTGATGCTTCGTCCATTGATCGTGCGCACGCTCATCACCAACTTTGCGCTGGCGGGCATCGGCTTGATCAATTCGATTTTGTTGTCGCGCTGGCTGGGACCATCCGGGCGCGGCGAAGTCGCTGCCGCGATGCTCTGGCCCACGATGCTGATTTACTTGTGCAGCCTGGGGTTGATCATCGCGATTTTATACTTTGCGGCGCTGCCCGATTCTCGACCGCAGGCGATTTTCGCCAATGCGGTCTGGTTAGGGCTGGCGCAGGGCGCCGTGGCCATCCTCATCGGCTTTGCGGCTTTGCCGTGGCTGCTGCACAGTCAAGCGGCAACGGTCGTCGGTGCAAGCAGAGTCTATTTATTGGTCATACCGCTCTCGCTTATCGTGCAATACGGAACGAGCATTCTACAAGGGCAGATGCAGATTGCCGCGTTCAACTGGCTGCGCGTCATCCTGCCTGCCGGTTATTTACTGGGGACCATCATATTGATGATGGCCGGTCAGCTCGCCCTGTTGAACATTGTCCTGCTGCATGTGCTGCTCAACGTCATTGCGATTGCTGCCACGTTGATCGTGTTATCGAGGTCGGGCATTCGTTTAAGTTTCGGAGTTGACGGCCCGCTCGCCAAGCAAATGCTTAAGTATGGCGCCAAGGTTCACATCGGCAACATCACGGGGCTAGCCAACATGAGCCTCGACCAGGTGTTGATGGCCGCATGGATGCCGCCCGCTTATCTTGGGCTGTATGTGGTGGCGGTGAGCGCTGCGGGGTTAGCGCAAATCTTTTCGCAAGCGGTGCAGATGGTGTTGACGCCGAGCATCACGCAAAAGGAATCGCTAGCCGAGCGCGCAGCGGTTTTGCAGGGCGCATTCCGGCGCTACTGGCTGCTCAGTTTTCTGGTCACGCTAGTCATTGCCGCTGTGCTGCCTTTGGCGATCCCTATCGTGTTCGGTGCGAGCTTCAAGGAGGCGGTGTGGCCCGCAGAAGTGCTGCTGCTCGGCATCTTTTTCATCGGGGCAAAAGACGTGCTGTCGGGCGGCGCACAGGCATTGGGCGATCCCTGGCTCGGCAGCAAGGCTCACCTCATTGCGGTAGTGGTTACCGTAGCGCTGCTCTATCTCCTCCTGCCGCCGTTGGGGATAATGGGCGCTGCCATTGCCACAGCATCCGCTTACTGTACGCAGTTAGCGATTGTCGCTTATGGCCTGCGGCAAACTCATGGCATTGGTCTCACGGGGCTGTTTCGCTTCAAATCGACAGACCTGCTCGCGGCCTTAGACATCTCTGGACTGGTCAAAGGGCTGCACAAACGTTTGGCCCCGGATCAAAGTTGAAAGCGATCCGTCGGCGCCGCGCGAGACAGGCAGGTTCCCTGGTGTGGCTATGTCTTTGATTCGCAACCTCAAAACGCTGCTCACGAACCCGGCAATCGCGCGTGACTATTTGCTTTACTGGGAGAGTCGGTTGGCAAACGCCGGGCGGGCCGTGCGCGCGTTTCCTGACGGCATCAGGATTACAGAACTGTGCGATTTCAGCGAATTTCATGCAATCGCCTATTTCGTCAGCCCTGAGGAGCGCCGGTTTCTCTCGACTTACCCCCTCGGGGAGGGGGCGATCATCGATGTCGGCGCGAACCTTGGGATCGTCAGCTTGATGCTGGCGAGGCGATTCTCCGAGCGCATGATACACGCTTTCGAGCCTGCCCCCTCAACCTTTCAAGCGTTCCAGACAAACGTTGCGTTGAACGCCTCAGCCAATATTCGCGCCATGCAGTGCGCGGTGGCAGATCGCGATGGTGAGATCACTTTCACGACGGACCCAATCGGTCGGGCGACCAATCACATCGCGGCGTCCGCAGGGGGTGATGTCGTCAAGGTGCCTTGCAGGACGCTGGACGCTTACGCCGAAGAAAACGCCATTGCGGAAATCGCCTTTCTCAAGGTCGATGTCGAAGGCTTCGAGGCGACCGTCTTTCAAGGCGCACAGCGGGTGCTTGGTGAGCATCGCGCCGCTGTCGTCTATTACGAAGTGTGCCCCGGTAACGCGAAGAATTCCGGCATCGATCCTGAACTGCCCACGCGCATCCTGGAGCAACATGGGTATCGGATAAACAAGCTTGATAACCGCGGCCTGCTCCAGCCCGTAGACCGTTCCGAAGTGCATCGCACCACGCTCGACAACTGGGTGGCTTTGCGACCATGAATCTGCCGGCCTCTATTCACGACTTTGTCGTTTCAAGGTGGGTTGGCCGAATCGCTTGGCAGGTCGTCGAGCCTCTCGTGCGCGTCACGGAAACTCCGTTGTCCATCCCGGCCATCCCAAACGCCCTTGGCCACACCGGACATGAAGGCGCTCGGCGGCGACTACGAATGAAACCGCTTAAGGTTATTCTGCTCGTCGTCTGTTTCATTTGCGTGGCTACGTTCTTGTATGCGGCGATTGCCAGTGTGATCTTCCCTTACGATTTGGATCAATATGAAGGAATCGTCATTGAGCCAGCTCTGCGACTTGCGTCGGGTCGCCCAATTTATGGCCAGCAATTGGCCCTGGGTGAGCCTTACCTTTTCGCCACCTACGGGCCGCTTTACTACCTCGTTCTCGGCGGCCTGTTAAAGCTCACGGGCCTGACCTTTTGGCCCGGCAGATTGCTCTCGTTGTCGGCTACGGTGGCAACCGCCTGGCTACTTTACCAGACGGTAAACCGGCAGCAGAAAACCATCGCGGCTGGCTGTGTGGCGGGGGTGCTCTTTATCATGACTCCGGTCACCTGGGCTTTCGGCTTCCTCCAGCGAGTTGATGCGCTAGGCATATTCTTCACCACGCTTTGCGTGGCGCTGATCTTGTTTGCCGGTGAAAAGCGAAGAAACTTATTTTTCGCCGGAGCGGCTGCCGCAGCGGCATTTCTGGTGAAATCTATTTTAATCGCTGCCCCGCTAGCGGCGATCATTTGCCTGCTCATCGCTGGCGCATTTAAGGAGTTGCGGGCGTTCCTGATTGGCGGCGCCATCATCCTGGGGTTGGGCGCAATGGCCTTGCTGACGACTGGCAATGCGGGCTATGTGTTCAACCAACTTATCCAGGCGCAGACGCCTTTTTCGATTGCCCAAATCGTGTCTAATATCCGTGTGCTTATTCAAAGCCACGCCGCGATTGCGGCACTGGCAATCGGTGGCGCGCTGCTTTTTCAAACCAACCTGCGGAACCGTCAGGCTGCCAATCTGCTGCCGCTCATCTATCTCATCATTGCCGGCGGCCTCGGCTTAGCAGAGTGTGGAAAGGCAGGCGCGGCAGTCAATTACTTCTACGAGTTTTTCGTCGCGCTTGCTCTCTGTGCGGGGCTGGTAATGGTTAAGCTCGAAAAAGAGCGCCAGGTAGCGTACCTGCTGGCCGCGTTTTTCTTGATCATCTCATTATCGGCAGAGCTCGCCTTGACATCCAATTACTTTATTAAAAACTATTTGTTCGTCTCGTTCAGCAAGGCGAGACTGCACGAAAAGATTGTCCAAGATCTGAGAGAATATGTGCCCGATGGGGAAGTGATCGCGTCTCATTACCCTGACCTCGTTCTGCGCTCAGGTCATCCGATTTATTTCAGCGACATTAGCATGTATCTGTTGGGGCCTGATGCGGTCCGCTCCCCGCTCTCATCGAACTTAGGGGAGAAGAAAATTGCTGCCTATGTAGCGATGAAATACTCGATCATTCCAGGGTATAGCCTGGTTAAAGAGGCCGGCTATGATCCTGTTTATCCGCCAACCGGCGAGTTCGTTCGCGGCCCCTTGCTGTACCTGCGCGATGATTTGTGGCAGAAGACATTGGCCGCCGCCGGGAGCGCACCTTAACCTTCTCGGCGAGAACTAGACAGGCTAAGATTTTTCACCTTTAGCGCAGCCGATCAATAAAAGTGACGACGCAAACCTACGTTGGCTCAGAGTTAGGGCTGTTTGATAAGGCGCGCAATTGGAAAGCGTATTACGCCAAGCTTTTGCGCCAGCATCTTCAAGGGGAGGTCCTCGAAGTTGGCGCCGGAATAGGTTCGGCAACCCTGGCGCTGTGTGACGGCACACAGCGGCGATGGGTGTGTCTTGAGCCGGACTCCGGAATGGCTACGACATTGATGGTGAAGATTGCCACCGGGCAACTCTATGAATGCTGTGAAGTATTCACAGGGATGTTGGCAGATCTGCGCCCAGACGACTTGTTTGATGCCATCGTCTACGCGGACGTGCTGGAGCATATAGAGTCTGATCGCAACGAGTTATTGCTCGCCGTCGAACACTTGAAGACGCCCGGAACGCTCGTCATCATGGCGCCAGCGCACCAATCCCTGTACACCGCTTTTGATGCGGCAGTCGGACATTTTCGCCGGTACGATAAGGCTTCATTAAAAGCCATTATCCCAAGGGGACTTGATTGTATCGAGATGAAATACCTGGACAGTGTGGGGTTGTGTGCCACTTCAGCCAACCGGCTCATGCTGAGAAGCCCCCTGCCGAAGAGCTATCAACTGGCGATCTGGGACAAGTTCATGATCCCTGTCTCAAGGCTGGTTGATCCGTTATTGAATTATAGATTGGGGAAATCAATACTCGGCATCTGGCGCAAGCGGTTGCCCGCGGCCCGTAGCGGCAGTGAAATCGGGGAGCAGACATGAAAGTTACCTCCTGTCATGCCTGATTGGTGGATTGGCATTCGACTATGAACATTCTGGCCTATGTTCACCTTCGCAGTATCTACGGTTCAACCGGGCATGGCAGAGTCGCGCGGCAAATCACCGAACACCTCGCGCAAATACCCGAAGACACGCTGCACATCCTGGCTGACCCGGAAGATCACCGCCGGGTCGTTCATAAAGTCGGCTCGCCGTGGACAGAATTTGCGTATCACTTCTTTGACCGAGACACGTCGCGCCAGCAAGCGCGATGGGCGTTTACCGGAAGCCCTGTGGGCGAGCATTACTGGCCCGCGGCCCAGATCGTTTACTGCGCTTGTGACTCTTATGTGCCGACGCGCCGGGCGAAACTGGTTGTCACCTTGCACGATGCCGCCCACTTCGAGAAGGGCGTGCTTCCACATCGCTGGCTCTTTTACAGGGAACGACTCAAGTGGCGATTGATTCATAGTATCCTTGCGCGGAAAGCCGATCTGATCCATACGGTTTCTCATTTCTCAGCCGAACGGCTGGCGCATTTTTTCCCGGCCCTGCGTTCGCGCCTCTGCGTCGTGCCAAACGCGGTTTCCCCATGCTTCTTTTTGCCGATTTCCGCAGAGGGCAAACATGCGTTGAAAGAATATGGCTTGATTGATCGCCCCTTTGTGCTTTTACCGGGCGGTTTGAACTATCGAAAAAATGCCGACTTGGTATTGCAAGCCTGGCCGCTCATTCATCAATTGCACCCGGAAATGCAACTGGTCGTCGTGGGCCATTCGGAGCCAAATTACTTAGCGCCAGCCAAAGCCATGGGGGCGGTGCGGCTCACGGGGTTTGTGAGCGACGACGTGTTATGTGCGCTTCACGATGCGGCGCAGGTCGTGTGGTTTCCCTCTCGCTATGAAGGCTTCGGCATTCCGGTTCTGGAAGCGATGGCGCGCGGGGCGGCCGTGGTCACCAGCAACGTTGCATCGCTGCCAGAAGTGGCTGGTGATGCGGCGATGCTGGTTTCGCCGACCTCAGTCGCTGAGCATGTCGACGCCCTTGATTTGCTGTTGCGAGACGCGCAGCAGCGGGCGGTGCTCAGCCAGCGCGGGCGGCTGCGCGCGCAGCTCTTCACCTGGCAACGCTCGGTTGCGCAACTTCGCCAACATTTCCTCTCGCTTACTTGAACGCCGAAATGAGTCTACGCCTCATTCAGAGGCTTGACGACACTCAATATTGCGATGAGTGCGCCGGAAGCCGAGATTCACACGCTCGATCTGCCGGCGAATTTCGATCCGGCGAAAACGAAGTTTGAACACCACGATACGAACGTCATCACGGCGCGCGGCTTTTATTATTACGAGGCGCGCCAGGAAGCCGCACGCATCCGCCAGCACTATGGCGACGCGGCAACTTTCGATTACGAAGAAATCGGCAAGGGCGTGGAGTTCTGTTTGATTGACGCCGCGCATTCCTATGCATACGTCGGCAACGACACGGCGAAAGCGCTCCGGCTGATGGCCGACGATAGCCTGATGCTTTGGCACGATTATGGCCGCAATGATTTTTTGGCCGAGCCCGCAGACGCTTGGGGAGTGACACGGTTTCTGCACGAAATTGCCGGCGTCGGCGTGAAGATTCTGCAAGGCACCTCGCTGGGCATTCTCGTCATAACGGGCGAGACCCGGCAAAAGCTGGCGCGGCACCTCGGCGTGTCGCTCGAATGAAAATGGGCGCGGCACAATCAAATCATCACCCCGACCATCTGCGCGCTGTCATCTTCTGTCCCGGCCCGATGGGCATCTTCGAGCAGAGCCTGGCTCTGCAAGAGCGCGGCTGGCTTGGCACCATGGCCCTGGATTACTATTGCGATCTCGCCAGCCCGCGCTTTCGCTGGATTCCCGAAGGGCGAGTCAAGAAGTATCTGCGCAAACGTTATCATCCGTCGCTCAATGCCAGGCAGGTGCGCACGCGATTGCTGCCGTCGGTGGTGGCGAAAATCGGCACGAGCCGCGCGCGCAATATCGAGAGCCGCAATCGCTGGGTCTTTTGGCAGAATGTGCAATTCGACGCCTGGGTCGCGTCGTGCTTGGCAGAGTTCGGCAACCTGGCGTTCGGTTACGAGAGTTCGAGCCTGTTGACGTTTCGGCGCGCCCAAGCCCTCGACATTCCGCGCGTGCTGTATCAGCCCATCGCCTGCGCCGAAACCGCCGTCGCACTGCTGGATGAGGAAAAGCAACGCTTCCCGGCGCTGGCCGACACGTTGCGCTATAACTGGTTCCCCGAAGCCGAGCTTGAACGACGACGCGAGGAGCGCCAACTGGCCGACGCGATTCTTTGCGCGAGCACGTTTACCAAACAATCGTTGATTGCGGCTGGCGTCGCAGCCGAAAAAATCTTCATCGAGCCGTATGGCGTAGATCAATCAGTCTTCGCGCCTTCGGTTGAGAAATATGCCAAATTCTCGGTCGTCTGGGCCAGTTCGTACACGCAGACCAAAGGCATCGGCTACTTGCTCGAAGCGCTGGCGCGCGCGCCGGTGCCGGGCATCGAACTGATGCTGGCTGGTTATCCTTACGGGACAGATGCGGTGGCGTTGTATGAAGACCGCGTGCGCGTGCGCCGGTTGGGTCACATCACCCGGCAAGAGCTCGGACAAGTGATGCGGCGTTGCCACGTCCACGTTTTCCCGACGCTGCTCGAAGGATTTGGGCGCAACATCATCGAAGCGATGGCGTCAGGGTTGCCCGTCATTACGACGCCCAATTGTGCCGGGCCGGATTTGATCGAAGACGGCGTAACCGGCTTCATTGTGCCGATACGCGACGTGAATGCGATTTGCGAACGTCTGGCGTGGATTCACGATCATCCGCAGGAGGCCACCGAGATGGGCGCGCGCGCCAGGGCGCGGGTGTCGAATCTGACGCAAGCTGACTATCGCTGCCGTTTCGCAGATCGCATCTACAGCGTGTGGCAGGCGCGATAGTAGCACATCCAAAAACATCGCCGAAGAGGTTGGAGCGCGCGTGAAAGCAAAAGTTCTTGTGACCGGCGGCGCCGGGTTCATCGGCTCGCACACCGTGGATCATCTGCTTGAGCGCGGCTATGCGGTGCGCGTCCTTGATAACCTGCAACCGCGCGTCCACCCGCGCGGCAAGCCCGACTATCTGCCCGCCGAGGTTGAATTCATTCAAGGCGATGTCGCCAACCGCGACGACCTCGACCGGGCGTTGCAGGGCGTCAATCGGGTTATCCATCTGGCCGCCTATCAGGACTATTTGCCCGACTTCAGCACCTTCATTCACACCAACACCGAAAGCACGGCGCTGCTGTTTGAATTGATGGTCGAGAAGCGTTACCCGGTGGAAAAAGTCGTCTTCGCCTCGTCGCAATCGGTCGCCGGCGAAGGCCGTTATGAATGCCCGGAGCACAGCGTCATTCACCCCCAGTCGCGCCCCGTTGAGCAATTGCGGCGCGGCGATTGGGAAGTTAAATGCCCACGGTGCGACGCGGCGATGAAGCCGCTGCTGATTGACGAAGCGACTATTGATCCGCACACGGCGTATGCCATCTCGAAATACGCCATCGAATTGCTGGCTCACAGTCTCGGGCGCCGTTACGACATCCCGACCGCCTGTATGCGTTACACCTATGTGCAAGGCACGCGCAATTCTTTTTACAACGCTTACTCAGGCATCGCACGCCGCTTCGCGCTGCGCCTGATGCATGGGCTTGCGCCAGTCTGTTATGAAGACGGCAAACAACTGCGCGATTATGTGAACGTCCGCGACATCGCCCGCGCGAACGTTTTAGTGATGGAAGACGAGCGCGCGAATGATCAAGTCTTTAATGCCGGCGGCGGACGTGCGGTGACCGTGCTTGAGTTCGCCGAGATGATGATCAAAGAATTCGGCGTCGAGCTTGCGCCGCTGGTGCCGGGCGAATTCCGCCTCGGCGATACACGCCACACGATTTCTGATAACGCACGGCTCAGCGCGCTCGGGTGGCAACCCGTCGTGCCGGTCGAACAAAACGTGCGCGAATACGTCGCGTGGATGCGCGAACAGACTGACACGGCGGAATACTTTGCAGAAGCCGAGCGCGTGATGCGCGAGCAGGGCGTCGTCCAAAGCGTGGGGCCACCGAGATGAGCGAGCCTGCAACGGCCTTCACCAAAGCGATGTTGCTGGCGGCAGGTCGCGGCACGCGTTTGCGCCCGCTGACTGAAACCGTTGCCAAATGTATGGTCGAAATTTCAGGCAAGCCGGTGCTTGAGCATAACGTGGAGCGATTGCGCGAGTTCGGCGTCACAGACATCCTCATCAACCTGCATTACCTGCCGAAAGCCGTAAGCAATCATTTCGGCGACGGCAGTCGGTTCGGCGTGCGCATCCGTTATGCCTACGAGCCAGAGTTGCTCGGCACGGCGGGCGCGGTACGCAATGTGGCGACGTTTTTCGATGCGCCGTTTTTTGTCTGGTACGGCGATAACCTCAGCTCGTGCCGCCTGGATCGCCTGCGCGCTTTTCATGAAGCGAAAGGCGGCCTTGCGACGATTGCCTTGCATCACCGTGATGACCCGACCCAGAGCGGCATCGTCGGGCTTGATGAAGCTGATCGCATCACAAGGTTTTTGGAAAAGCCGCGACCGGAGCAAATCTTTTCGCATTGGGTCAACGCAGGTATTTTCGTGCTCGACCCGCGCGCACTTGCAGCGATTCCGCAGGCGGGCGCGCCGGATTTCGGGCGCGATGTGTTTCCGGCGTTGCTCGAACGCGGCGCGCCGGTTTACGGCTATCGCATGGCCGATGACGAAGAACTCTGGTGGATTGACACGTTCGCTGATTATCAGAATGTGCAATCTGCATTCGGTACACCCCCCGAGGGGTTTTCACTTTAACCCATGACTAAGCAATGAAAGCTTTACTCAAATCTATCTTGCCAAATCGGGAAATGTCGTTGCCGATTCTGACCGGGCCTTTCCGTGGAGCAGTTGTTCACCTTCATCCGCGCCATGCGCTCCGCAAAGTGTTGGGCGTTTATGAGCATGAATTAAATGGATGGATGGCCGCCGTCCTGCCCCGCATCAACACGGTAATAGATATTGGGGCGAATGAAGGTTATTTTACACTGGGATGCGCGGCGGCGTTCGGGCGGCTCAAGAAGCACGGAGAGATTCTGGCCTATGAGCCTGAGCCGCTGGCCTATGAGAGATTGCGTATCGGCGCACAAAGACGCAAAGATAGTCAGCCGCAAATCTCCATTTACAAAACCTTGGTTGGCGCGGCTGTTTCTTCTGAAATGACCACGCTGAACGAGATTGCCCGGCAAAGAAGCAATCGCCAGCCACCGGAGAATACGTTGATCAAAATGGACGTCGAAGGGGCTGAGGTAGAAATCATCTCAGAAGCTTCTGCGTGGCTCAATCCAACCAACTTTTTCGTTATCGAAGTCCATGAAGAACCGTTTCTGTCCAGTTTGACAAACACCTTCGCCAATCATGGATTGAAGCTCAGGCAAGTCAACCAACAGCCCCTGCCGATTCTCGGTTACGAAGTGCGGTCAAGATTGAACTGGTGGCTGGTGTCGGAACTATCCTGACTGTCCGATTTCAGGGGAGAAAGATAACGTCATGATTCTGGCGCGCGCGCCGTATCGCATATCGCTGGGCGGCGGCGGCACCGACTTGCCGTCTTATTACACGCAGCATGGCGGCTTCATCCTGAGCGCGGCGGTGAACAAGTATCTCTACATCTACGTCAATCGCCCGGCGGCGGACGAATTGATTCGCTTGAAGTATTCGCGTTACGAGCAGGTCACCGCGCCTGATGAAATCGCGCATGACCTGGTGCGCCCGGCGTTGCAGTTGCTCAAGCTCGGCGGCAGCCTGGAGATCGCTTCGATGGCCGACGTGCCGGCAGGGACAGGACTCGGCTCGTCGGGAACCTATCTGGTCGCGCTGCTCACGGCGCTTTATGAGCTCAAACGCGAGAAGGTTCCGACGCAAGCTTTAGCCGAACAGGCGTGCCACATCGAAATGAATATTGCCGGGCATCCGGCGGGCAAACACGACCCTTACCTTGCGGCCTTCGGCGGTTTCACCTGTCTGGACATCGACGCGGACGGTCGCGTGAAGGTCAGCCCGCTCGACATTTCCATCACGACCGTCGAAGAATTTCGCAGCAACGTGTTGTTGTTTTACACGGGCCTGACGCGCAGCAGCAGCGACATCCTCGGCGCGCAGCAGCGCGACACCGAGCGCGGCGACGCGGCGGTTATCGATAGCCTGCACCGCACCAAAGAACTCGGCTATCGCATCAAGGAAGCCTTGGAGACAGGCGACCTTGAAAGCTTCGGCCTGATGCTGGACGAACACTGGCAGAACAAGAAGCGGCGCTCGTCGAAGATCAGCGACGAGCGGCTGGATCGCTGGTACGAGACCGTCAAACGCAATGGCGGGCTTGGCGGCAAGATTATGGGCGCGGGCGGCGGCGGCTTTTTTATGTTCTTCTGCCCGTCACAATCCAAGGCCCGAATCCGCGCGGCGCTCGCCGGCGAAGGGCTGCGCGAGATGCCTTACGACTTCGACTATGAAGGCGCGAAGGTGCTGGTGAATTTTTAATCCGTATGATGAATCGCTCAAGCCTCGATGGCACAAAAGCGCGCCGCGCCGTCTTTATCGACCGCGACGGCGTGATCAATCGCATGTGCTGGCAGACGGAATTCGGCACCGTGGATTCGCCCGCCAACCCTGATGAGTTCGAGCTATTGCCCGGCGTGGGCGCGAGCATTGGCGAACTGAATCGCCTGGGGTTGCTGGTGATCGTCGTATCGAATCAGCCGGGCATCGCCAAAGGCAAATTCACGCCCGCGTTGCTTGCGGCCATGCAAAGCAAGATGATCGCAGGTGTACGCGCGGCGGGCGGAGAGTTGGACGCGATTTATAATTGCCTGCATCACCCGGAAGCGTTGCTGGCCGAATACCGCACGCGTTGCGCGTGCCGCAAACCGGAGCCGGGATTGCTTGCGCAAGCGGCGCGCGAGTGGCAGATTGAACTATCGAGTTCTTACATGATCGGCGACGGCGTAACCGACATCGCCGCCGGTCGCGCGGCAGGCGCGACGACCTTGTTTGTCAACAGCCGCAAATGCTACAACTGCGACAGCCTCGCCGCGCACGCGACATGGCCCGACTATCTTGTGAGCAATCTCGGCCAGGCCGCGCAGGTGATCGGCAGCCTTGAAGCGGGCGACACGGAAGCCGTCAGGCCGTTTGTGTTGCAATGCGCGGCGCGGTGAGTCCCCGAAGGAGCGAAGGTTGAGTTACGTTCATCAGTATCTTGAAGAGGCCGCAACAGTGCTGCAACGCATCGATGTCGAAGCCATCGAGCGCACCGTCGACCTGCTGGTCGGGCTGCGCGAACGCAGCGGGCGGCTGTTTATCTTAGGCGTCGGCGGCGGCGCGGGCCACGCTTCGCATGCGGTCAACGACTTTCGCAAGATTTGCGGGATTGAATCTTACACGCCGACCGACAACGTGTCAGAACTGACGGCGCGCATCAACGATGATGGCTGGGAAACTTCGTTTGCCAACTGGCTGCGCGGCAGCCGCTTGTCGGCCAACGACATGGTGCTGGTATTTTCAGTCGGCGGCGGCGACCTCGAACGCCACATCAGCGTGAACCTCGTGCGCGCCCTTCAGGAAGCCAAGCGCGTCGGCGCGATGGTCGGCGGCGTGGTCGGGCGCGACGGCGGCTACACGGCGCAGGTGGCCGATGCGTGCGTGCTGATTCCGGTCGTCAACGCGGCGACCGTGACGGCGCACACCGAAGCCTTTCAGGCGGTCGTCTGGCATTTGCTGGTGTCGCACCCGAGGCTGAGATTTTCCGAAATGAAGTGGGAGTCCATGCGCTAGCCTGGGACAAAAGGAACACGACCTATGCCAATCTTTCTCGACACGGCTGACCTCAACGAGATCAAGCGATTCCATCGCATGGGAATCCTGCGCGGGGTCACGACCAATCCCACGATTCTATTGAAGCAGGGCGTGACGGGCGGCATGCGCGAATTGGAAGCGCGCGCCAAAGAAATCGCCAGCCTGATTGCGCCCCTGCCGCTTTCGGTCGAAGTGACGACCAACGACCCGGCGCGGGCGCTCGATCAGGCAAAGACCTTTGCCGGTTGGGCTGACAACATCGCGGTCAAAATCACCGTTCACGGCCCGGCGGGCGAACTCGACAACATGGAGTTGATTCACGATCTCGAAACCGCGCACGACATCCGCGTGAACGTGACGGCGATGATGAGCGCGCAGCAATGTTTTCTGGCGGCGCTCGCCGGCGCGACCTATGTATCGATCTTCGGCGGGCGCGTCAATAACATGGGCTACAACGCCTGCGGCGAGATCGCGCGATTGCGCAAACTGCTCGACCAGTTTCAATTGAAATCGCAGATCATCGTCGGCTCGACGCGCGAGGTGTTGAACGTGATCGAGTGGCTCGAAGCCGGCGCGCACATCGTGACCGTGTTGCCGAATCTGCTTGAAGGGATGCTCGTGCACCCCTACAGCAAAGAGACCGTTGCGATGTTTCTGCGCGACGGGGCAACAGCCGAAGCGCTGATGAAGGATGCGAAAAACTGACATCTGCGGGTCGCGCCGCGAGCGTTGCAGGCAGCCGCGCAACGGCGGATCAATAGACGCAAAATGATGGAGCACGTTTGGCAAAACGTTTGGCAGAACTTATGGAGTTATTTGCCAACTGGCCGGTTGCTCGGCACGGGAAGTCCTCAGCGGGAGGGAGAAACTGATGTTTGATGGCATTTCCGGCCCGGATCTATCTGTTTCCTTGCTTATAGATGCGATAGCGGTGTGCGTTTGCACCGTTTTGCTGCTGCGCTATGGCCGGCTGGCGCATTCGCATCCGGCCATCGCCTATTTATTATTTCATGTACTTGCGGTGACCTGTCGTGTGATTGGCATTTTGGCGGGCGCGGAAACCCTGTTCAGCGGCTGGGGATTGTTATACGAGCCGGTCACCGAAGCCGAGATTGCCAGAGCGGCGCTCCTGGCTGACGTGGCGCTAATGGTCATGACCATCGCATGGATCAGAGCCTCCATTGTGGATGAGCGAAAAGCTGCAAGGCAATCCTACCCCGGCGAGGCGCCGGTGACCTTATCTCTGGCTCATATCTGGCGCGTTGTGACGATTGCCTTTCCCATCGGCATCGTCGGGCTGGGGTTGATGGGCACCGTTCCTGGCCTTGAAAGACCGGAGATCGATCTGGGTGAATGGCAAGAATCGAGCTGGCTAATGATCACCATGACGTGGACCGGGCTGGCGCTGCTGGCGCTCATCTACTGGTACGGGTTCCGCTGGTGGCTGGCTGCGCCAATGGGGATTTATTTGTTCATCATGGCGATTCAAGGCTACCATCGCTTTCGGGTCATCATCCCGCTGATCCTGATGCTGCAAATCTACCTTGATCGGCGCGGCAAACGATGGCCCCCGACTGTCGTTCTCGTTCCCATCATCGTTGCGGTCCTGCTTTTTTTCCCGATGAAGACCATCGGTCGGATGGCTCAGGAAGGCGCTTCCCTGAGCGAAATAACGCAGTTCTCTTCGGAGAACGTTCGTGAAGTGCTCGCCGGACAGCACGGTGATTTAACGGCGCTGGATCAGCTTGCTAGCTGTCTCACCTTAACGGACCGCGCCGGCAAGTTCTATTTTGGCGGCACCTATCTGGGTTTACTGACGTCACCCATTCCAAGACAATGGTGGCCTGAAAAACCGGGGCTGGCCGAGTATATCCGCGACTATTCGGTTCCTTCGCGGCCAATGTTCGAGGTCGGCATGGTCACGACTTTTATCGGCGAGTTCTATTTGAACTTCGGTTATTTCGGCATCGTGGCCATGTCGTATCTGTCCGCTTACTATCTGGCGCGCGTGTATTTTCGGGCCTATCGAAGCAACTATTTTTCAGTCATACGGTTTGGTTACCTCTTGATTGCCTGCAATATGATCCAGGTGTACCGCGATGGGTTGATGTCGCTGTTTGTCTTTACGGTGGTCAATATGATGCCGCTTTCGATCATTGTTTTGCTGCACGTCATCAAGCCGGTGCGCCTGAAGCGAGCGGGCGCGCTGCTCTATAGCGGGCCGATGTCTTCCCGGTAAAACACGAACATATGTTGCGACTCACGGTGTGGATGAATATGCCCTCTGTGTATCAGGATGACTTTCTAGAAGTTCTGGCGGCGGCCAGCGAAGTTGATCTGCGCGTCATCTTTGCCAAAGGACTTACCGCCGACAGAGTGCAGCTTGGCTGGAGCGAGAACGCGAGAGATTATCCATCCCGTTTTCTGTCGAAACGGTTTTCCCTGCTTGATGCGGCGCGGACCGCGTGGCGAGAGCAGGACCGATTGCATATCGTCAATGGCATCTGGGCTGAACCTGCGTTGGCTGCCGCGCTGTGCGTGCTGGGCCTGAGCAGAAGCGATTTTGTCATCCACGCGGAAGCGCCTGAACCGACGATTTTTCGATCCGCCATCAAGCGCGCGACGCGATCAGTATTCGGCAGATGGGCGGCACGGCGCGCCCTTGGCATACTGGCCATCTCACATTTCGCCATCGACTGTTACACCCGGCTCGGTTTTCGCAGCGAGCAGGTTTATTCGTTCGGCTACTTTCGCGGCGCTAACCTTACGGCGAACCTCGCAGAGACGAGCCGAGAAAAGTCTCAAACTGAAGTCATCTTTGTTGGCCAGCTCGTTTACCGCAAAGGGGTCGATCTTTTGTTCGCCGCCATGCGCCCGTTGTTTGCTGAATCGCCTGATCTGCGCCTCACCCTGATCGGCGCGGGCGAAGCAGAAGCGACGCTACGGCAGCAGGCCATCAGTTTGGGGATTCAAGATCGCGTAAAATTTGAGGGGGCATTATCCGCAGACAGAATTCACGAGCGCCTGAGGGCCTCGCAGGTGCTGGTTTTGCCGTCGCGGTGGGATGGCTGGGGCATAGTCATTAACGAGGCATTTTCGGTTGGGCTGCCGGTGATTGCATCCAGTCAGTGCGGCGCGAGCGACCTCATTCAACCGGGCGTCAATGGTTATATCTTTCGCAGCGAAGACGCCGGGGATTTATGCGATTGTCTGCGCCGGTTTCTCGACCAGCGGGATGGCTGGACGGCATTGCGCGCGGCGGCGCAACGCACAGCGCAGGCGATTTCAGTGGAAGCAGCGGTCGCTTATCTGATCGAATGCTTGCAGCACATGACCGGCGCGTCAAACCATCGGCCCGTTCCGCCCTGGACGCAACTGGCGCTTTCGCCGAGCACAGACCGTTGAAAATCTGCTTTGTCGTCGACGCGCGCAGCCCGATTGCGCGCAACTGGATTCGCCACTTTATCGCGGGCCGCCACGAGGTGCAGATCATCTCGACCTACCCCGGCGCACAGGCTATGGACTCAGGCGTGACGCTGCATGAAGCGCCGGTTGCGCTCGCCGGTTTTTCACGCGCCTCGCAGTCGCAGGGCAAGCTTGTCGAGACAACCCCTGCGCCGCGCGCTTCCGTGTTGTCGGGTTTAAAAGGCCGCGTCGTATCGCAACTGTCCTTAGCCGTCCAGCACGGCATTCTGCCACTAGGTCTGCCCCGGCAGGCGCGCGTCGTTCGGCGATTGCTTGCGCGCCTCGCGCCTGATGTGATCCACGCGATGCGGATTCCGTTTGAAGGCATTCTGGCAGCGCAAGCCGCGCGCCCCGACCTGCCCCTGTTGATTTCCGTCTGGGGCAATGATTTCACACTCTGGGCCTCGCGCAACCCGATCATTGCGCGACAGACGCGCCGCGCCTTGCGACGCACGGACGGTTTGCATACCGACTGCCATCGCGATTTGCGGATGGCGATTCGCGACTGGGGCTTTAAGCCTGACAAGCCCGCTGTCGTGCTGCCCGGCGCGGGCGGCATTCAAACGACGCTTTTTCATCCGGGCATGCCTGACGCAACGCTCCGCCAGCAGTTGAACATCGCGGAGGACGCGCGGGTGGTCATCAATCCGCGCGGCGCGCGGGGTTATGTTTGCAATGATGCGTTCTTTCAGGCCATTCCCGCCGTGTTGCGCGCCCGTCCGCAAACGGTCTTCCTGTGCAGCGCGATGCAGGGCAATGCGGTCGCAGAAAAGTGGGTCAATACGTTGAAGCTTCAAGCAAACGTGCGTTTGCTGCCGCCGGTTGCGCGCGACCAGATGGCCGAGACGTTTCGCCTCGCTGCGGTCGCCGTGTCGCCGAGCCTGCACGACGGCACGCCCAACACGCTGCTTGAAGCGATGGCCTCGGGCTGTTTGCCGGTGGCCGGTGACATTGAATCGGTGCGCGAGTGGATCACCGATGAAGTCAACGGCTTGTTGTGCGACCCGACCAGCCCTGACGAGCTTGCGCGGGCGATGATTCGCGCGCTTGAGGATGAACATTTGCGAAACGCGGCGCGCGGGCAGAACCTTCGTTTGATTGCCGAACGCGCCGAGTATAATCAAGTCATGCGGCAGGCCGAGGCGTTTTACGCTGAAGTCATTCGCCGCCACAAGCAGGCGGCAGCGGATTGATTTATGTGCGGCATTGTTGGCGCCATTAACTGGGGCGATAGCGCGGCGCTTGCGCGGATGAACGAGGCGCAGGCGCATCGCGGCCCCGACGATCAAGACACGTGGGCGACTCGTTTGCCTGACGGTTCGTTTGTCGGATTGGGCTCGCGCCGGTTGGCCATCCTTGATCTTTCGCCCGCCGGTCACATGCCGATGCGGACGCCCGACGGGCGCTTGACCATCACCTACAACGGCGAGGTCTACAACTATCCGGCGCTGCGCCGTAAACTCGAAGCCAAAGGCTACCAGTTCCGCTCGCACAGCGACACGGAAGCCGTGCTTTATCTCTATCAAGAGTACGGTCCGGCAAGCGTCGGCCAGTTGAACGGGATGTTCGCGCTGGCCATCTGGGACGACGCGCGCAAAGAGATGTTCGTCGCGCGCGACCACTTCGGCATCAAGCCGCTTTATTACTGCCATCAGCGTGGTCGCTTCGCCTTCGCCTCGGAAGTAAAGGCGCTGTTGCAACTGCCGGAGATGCCGCGCCGGATAAACCTGCAGGCGCTCGATCAGTACCTCACCTTCCTGTGGGTGCCCGACCCGCTGACGATGTTCGACGAAATTTACAAGCTGCCCGCCGGTCATTACGCGCTCTATCGCGATGGGCAGTTGCGCGTCGAGTCCTACTGGGATTTGCAGTTCCCGCCCGCCGGTTACGAGTTCAAAACCAATGAAGCAGAGCTTGCCATTGAGTTGCGCCAGCGGCTTACAGAGACGGTCAAATCGCAATTACTGAGCGATGTGCCGCTCGGCTCCTTTTTGAGCGCGGGGCTTGATTCGAGCAGCATCGTGGCGGCGATGGCGCAGGCAAGCGACACGCCGACGCGCACCTATACGATTGCCTTTCCGCCGCAGTACCGTCGCGGCGAAGTGACGCTCGATGATACGAACGTCGCCCGGCGCACGGCGAATCATTTCGGCTGCAATCACACTGAAATCATCGTCGAGCCGGATGTCGTCGACCTGTTGCCCAAGCTCGTCTATCACATGGATGAGCCGGTGGCCGACCCGGCCATCATCACGGCTTATCTGGTGAACCGCGAAGCTCGGCAAACAGTCACGGTGCTGCTGTCGGGCGTTGGCGGCGACGAGTTGTTCGCCGGTTATCGCAAGCACGCGGCTTACGATCTGGCGCGCAAATATCAGCGCATCCCCGGCATGCTCAGACAAAAGATCATTGAGCCGCTGGTTGCCGCGTTGCCCTCGATGCGCGGCACGCCCATCAAAGGTCATGTGCGGTTGGCCAAGAAGATGGCGCGCAGCGGGGGCCTCGGGCCGCGCGAATACTTCTTGATGAACAGCACCTATCTGACCGATGAGCAGAAGGCCGGGCTTTATGCGCCGGGCCTGCGTTCGCAGATCAACGGTCACAGCGCCTGGTCGCAGCACTTGCAGTATTTCGAGCAGGTGCAGGATGCCGATTTCTTAAACCAGATGCTTTATCTCGACGTGAAGGCGTTTATGGTGAGTTTGAATCTGACCTACAACGACAAAATGAGCATGGCCAGTTCGGTCGAAGTGCGCGTGCCGTTTCTGGATTGGGAACTGGCCGAGTGGGTGGCGCAGAACGTGCCGCCAGATTTGAAACTGCATCAAGGCACGACCAAACACATCTTGCGCGAAGCGATGCGCCCGCTGCTGCCGGCAGAAGTGCTGGAGCAGAAGAAGGCCGGGTTTGGCGCGCCCGCTGATTACTGGCTGGCAAACGATCTGGGCGAGATGGTCGCTGACCTGTTAAGCGAAAGCCAGGTGCAGCAGCGCGAACTGTTCAATCCAGCCGCCGTGCGCCGGTTGATTGATGAACAACGTCGCGGGCGACAAGATTGGTCGGCGCAGGTCTGGCAACTATTGACGCTCGAACTATGGCTGCGGGCGTTTATTGATTGAGGGTTGGTATGCCGCTCCCTGCTGGCGTGAAAGCGATCAATCTCGGTTGCGGTTTGTCTGTGGCTTCCGGTTGGCTCAACCTGGATAACTCGCTCAACGCGCGACTGGCAAAACATCGCCTGCTCAGAAAAGTCCTGTGGAAGCTTGGGGTATTGTCTGACCATCATTATTCAGTCAAGTGGCCTGCGTCCGTGATCTCGTATGATCTCAGGAAGCCGTTGCCATACGCTGGCTCATCTATCGATTACGTTTACACGTCACATTTCCTGGAGCATCTTTCGCGCGACCATGCGCAGAAGCTGATCAAAGAAGCGCACAGGGTGTTGAAGCGCGGGGGCATCATCCGTATCGTGGTTCCTGATCTGGCCATCGGCGTGCGCCAGTACGTTGCGGCGATGCAGGCCAATCCAAACGATGCCAAGGCGGCGACGGAATTTTTGGAGTGGTTGCAACTGAGCCGCCCGAACGTGCGCGACCCGCACCTGTGGATGTATGACGCGCCCTCGCTGGCGGCGATGTTGAAGGATTGCGGGTTCATCAACCCGGTGGTCTGCGAATACAAAAAAGGGCGCGTGCCGGATTGCGACATCCTCGATAATCGCCCGCTTGATTCGCTGCATCTGGAAGCCGAAAAACCTTGAATCGGGATGCCGCGCATGGAAGGTTGCCCGGCGCGGCAATTCGCAGGTCGCGTGATAAAAGTGTTAGAGCGCGTTCAACACGTCCATCAACTCTGGCGGCACTTCGGCGGCGAATGGCTCGCCTACCGCGTCGGCTATGCGGCGCGCACGCGACTCGGATGGCTGCGTCGCAAGCTGCCTGTGACTAGTTGGGAAGCCTGCTCACTTGCAAGTTTCCTTGATGACCCGACACTGGCCGAACCCACACGCTATCGCGATTATCGCAGCGCACAGGCCCCGGCTTTCTTCTTCGCCCCGTCCGCGCGCACTGACTATCAACATCACTTCGCCGATTGGGATAAGGGCGACATCACGCCGGTGGCGTCGAGCGAGCAGATGGCGCAAGGCCGGATGCGCTACTTCGAGCGCGTGACGGCGCACGCGGGCTTTCCGCCCGACTGGCACGCGAACCCGTTCACCAAAGAACGCGCCCCGGCGGATTTGCATTGGAGTCAAATCGGTGATTACGGTTACGGCGACATCAAGATCATCTGGGAGCCGTCGCGCTTCGGCTTCGCTTACACGTTGACGCGCGCCTACTGGCGCACGGGTGACAATCATTACGCCGAGATGTTCTGGCGCGCGGTCGAAGACTGGCGCGCAAAAAACCCGCCACAGCAGGGGCCGAACTGGAAGTGCGGGCAGGAGACCGCCTTTCGCGTGATGGCGTGGTGCTTCGCGCTCTACGGGCTGATGGAGGCTGCGGCCACAACTGCCGCGCGCGTCGCAAATCTCGCGCAGGTGATTGGCGTATCTGCCCACCGCATCCAGGCCAATATCGATTACGCGCTCTCACAGCGCAATAATCACGGCATCAGCGAAGCCTTAGGACTGTGGACGGCGGGCGCGCTCTTTCCTGAATTTCGCGACGCCGCAAACTGGCAGGCGATGGGCCGCGCGGCGCTCGAATCACAAGCGCGCGAGTTGATCTATACGGACGGCTCGTTTGCGCAACACTCGGTTAATTACCACCGCCTGATGCTGCACGATTACCTGTGGGCGTTGCGGCTCGGCGACATCTTAAAGCAACCGTTCAGCGATGAACTGCGGGCGCAGATCAGCCAAGCCTGCGATTGGTTGATGCAACTGCAAGACGAGGCGAGCGGGCGCGTGCCGTATTACGGCCAGAATGATGGCGCGCTCATCCTGCCGCTGAACAATTGCGACTATCAGGACTTCCGGCCCGTCATCCAAGCCGCGCATTATTTGATTCACCGGACGCGCGCGTATGAGGCAGGCCCGTGGGACGAAGACCTGCTCTGGCTGTTTGGTCGCGACGCGCTTGCTGCGCCAGTCGAGAAGCCCGCGCGCAGGAACTTTCAAGCCGAGGCGGGCGGTTATTACACGCTGCGCTCCGCTGAAGGATTCGTCTCCACGCGCGCGGCGACCTTTCGCCATCGCCCCGCGCAGGCCGACCTGCTGCACGTCGATGTGTGGTGGCGCGGGCAGAACATCGCGATGGATGCCGGGACGTTCAGCTACAACGCGCCTGCGCCATGGAACAATCCGCTCGCGCATACGGCGTATCACAACACGGTGAGCGTGGACGGGCGCGACCAGATGGAGCGCGTGAGAAAGTTTGTGTGGCTGCCATGGGCGCGCGGGCGCGTGGGTTATTTTAATCACTCGGAGTCACTCGCTTACTTTGAAGGCGTACACGACGGCTACGCGCGGCTCAACTCGCCTGTGCTTCATCGCCGCGCCATCGTGCGCGTGGGAGAGCACTGGCTGGTCGTGGATGATTTGCAGAGCGCCGCAGAACACCTCTATCGCCTGCACTGGCTGCTGGCCGATATGCCTTATGAATGGAACCCGTCGCAAGGCGCGCTCAGGCTCGACACAACTGCCGGGCCATATTACGTGCAAGCGGCGGCGCTCGATGTCGGCGGAAGCCATACGATTGTGCGCGCCGATGCGACAAGCCCGCGCGGCTGGCGCGCGCCGTATTACAACTATCGCGAACCGGCGTTGTCGCTGGCCTTGACGGCGCGAGCAAACGCCATGCGATTCATCTCGTTGTTTGGCCCGGAGCCGTGCGAATGGCAGATGCGCGATGAGCAGATAGAATGGCAAACTGTTAAGCAGCAAGCGACGGTGAAATTAAATCCACAAGCGCGCGCGCGACAATCAAACAGCAACGTGCGGCCCCCGCTTGTCGCCTCCGTGGTCATGCGCGGCGCGCTGAACCAGCGCCTGGAAATCGCTTGACGGGCGCGGCGGGCCGCCCGGAAAACATCTGCCGTATGCATGTCTTGCTGATCCATCAAGGCTTCGCCTCGCCCCACGAACCGGGCGGCACGCGCCACTTCGAGTTTGGCCGCCGCGCCGTCGAGCAAGGCCATCAGTTCACCGTCGTCGCCAGCCGCATCAGCTACCTCACGGCCAGTCAGCAGCAACAGGCGCGCGCCGATGAAACCATCGACGGCGTTCGCGTGCTTCGCGTCTTCACGCAGCGCACCCTGCATGGCCGCTTCATCGGGCGGCTATGGGCTTTTCTCAGCTTTGCGGTTTCATCGCTGTTGACGGCGCTGCGCGTTCGTCGGGTCGATCTGGTGATGGGCACGTCGCCGCCGATTTTCCAGGCCGCCTCGGCGTGGCTGGTCGCGGCGTTGCGCCGCCGCCCGCTGCTGCTTGAAATCCGCGACCTCTGGCCGGAGTTTGCCGTCGATATGGGCATTCTCAAAAACCCCTGGCTGATCCGCCTCTCGCTATGGCTTGAGCGATTCTTGTACCGGCGCGCGGATTACTTGCTGGTCAACTCGCCCGCGTATGTTGATTATCTGATTGAGAAAGGCGTTGCGCCGGAAAAAATCACATTGCTGGCAAACGGCGTTGACCCGCAGATGTTCGACCCGGCGGCAGCCGGTAACGGCATTCGCAAGCAGTACAATCTCGACGGCAAATTCGTTGTCGCCTATGCCGGGGCGATTGGCCCGGCGAATGACTTAGGCGTGCTGCTTGAAGCGGCAGAAGAACTCCGAGCCGACGCGCGCTTTGCTTTTTTAATTGTCGGCGACGGCAAACAGCGCCGCGCGTTGCAGGCGCGCGCTGAAGCCGCGCGTCTGAGTAACGTGATCTTTGCGGGCGCGCAGCCCAAACAGGAGATGCGGGATTATCTGGCGAGCGCCGACGCGTGCGTGGCCATCCTGCAAAACATTCGCATGTTTCGGATGACCTATCCGAACAAAGTCTTCGACTACATGGCCGCCGGGCGGCCCGTGCTGCTGGCCATTGACGGCGTGATCCGCGAAGTCGTTGAAGCCGCGCGCGCGGGCATCTTCGTGCCGCCCGGCGACGCCAACGCGCTTGCCGGTGCCGTGCGCTACCTGGCCGAACACGCCGACGAACGGCAGGCCATGAGTCGGCGCGGACGCGCTTATGTCGAAGCGCATTTCAATCGCGCCGAGCAAAGCCGTCAGTTCATTCATCTGATCGAGAGGCTGGCTGCCCGCAAACAACCGCAACCGCTATGAGTGAAGCCGAGCGCGACACATCACCGCCAGTCGCGGGCGGCGCGCAGGCGCGCGCGATTCGCGTCGGGGCGATGCCGTTCTGGCGCAAGCGCGAAATCGTCTGGGGCATCCTGCGCGGCGCGCTCTGGTATCGCCGCGCGGGATTCAAACGACTCCCCATCATCCATCGCGGCGTGAAGCTGCGCGTGGCAAGCGGCGTCGTGCGACTCGGCCACCTGAGCGAGATGCACGAGCGCGTGGTACTCTCAGCGATTGGCACGCCGGAGCGGCCCGCGCGAATTTCCATCGGCGAATATACAAGCGTCTGGTATGGCACGGTCATCAGCGCGCAGCAGGAAATCACGATTGGCAATCATTGTGCGATCTCGTGGAACTGTACGATCATTGATAACGATATGCACACGCTCGTTGAACTGGATGCGGCAGTGCCCGTGCGGGCCGCCGACAACGCGGTAAGAATCGGCGATCATGTCTGGGTCGGCGCGCAGGCCATCATTTTGAAGGGCGTGACCATCGGCGCGAACTCGATGGTCGCGGCGGGCGCGGTTGTGACCAAAGACGTGCCGCCCAATATGCTGGTCGCCGGCGCCCCGGCAAGGCCGATCCGCAAGATTGCCGGTTGGCAGTGATTCGAAGCGCATGCAAAACCCGACGACTCGCACATCGAATATTTATCGGCGCGGCGGCAAGCGGGCGTTCGATCTGATTGTCACAATCCTCACATTCCCCCTGTGGTTGCCGCTGCTGGCTGCCCTTGCGCTGACCGTTCGCGGCAAACTCGGCGCGCCCGTGTTGTTCAAGCAGGCAAGGCTTGGCCGCGATGGGCGCGTGTTTTACGTCAGGAAATTTCGCACCATGACCGACGCGCGCGACGCGCAAGGGAAGTTACTGCCGGACGCCGAGCGCCTGACCGAACTCGGTCGCTTCCTGCGAGGGGCGAGCCTCGATGAATTGCCGGAATTGCTCAACGTGCTCGGCGGTGAGATGAGTCTGGTCGGCCCGCGTCCGCTCTACGCGCACTATCGCGACCGCTATACGCCGGAGCAGTTTCGTCGCCACGAAGTCTTGCCCGGCATCACCGGGTGGGCGCAGGTCAACGGGCGCAATGCGCTGACGTGGGAACAGAAGTTTGGCTATGACGTGTGGTATGTTGATCGTCAGTCGTTGTGGCTGGACGTGAAAATTCTCGCGCTCACGCTAGTGAAAATTTTCAAACGCGAAGGCATCAGCCAGCCCGGCCACGCGACGGCTGAAGAGTTCAAGGGCAGTTTGCACAAAGAAGCATGAAACCGACCAGGCGAATTGTCATCATTGGCGCAGGCGGGCATGGTCGCGAAGTCGCAGAGATTCTGCGCGAGCAAGCCGAAACGCACGGACAGACCGAGTTGCTCGGTTTCGTCGATGACAACCGCGCGCTGCATGGCCACGCGCTGGATGGCGCGATGGTCTTAGGCGATTGGGGCTGGTTTGACGGCGTAGACCGTCAGGAAGTCGCCGTCGTTTGCGCCGTCGGCGCGCCGCCCGTTTGTCGACGGCTGGTTGAGCGCGCGCGCTCGCTCGAATTAAAATTTGCCGACGTCATTTCGCCACGCGCGCAGGTTTCTCGACACGCACGACTCGGCGACGGCGTGACCATCTTTCCTAACGTCATTATCAACACGGGCGCGCTGATTGACAGCTATTGTATTCTTAATGTCGCCGCAACCGTGAGCCATGACAGCAAGGTGGGCCGCTATACGAACCTCAACCCCGGCGCGCACCTGGCTGGCAACGTGACCATCGGCGAAGGCTGCTACATCGGCATGGGCGCAAACGTCATCCAAGGCCGCTCAGTCGGCGCGTGGTCGACTGTCGGCGCAGGCGCGGTAGTCACTTGCGACTTGCCTGCGGGCGTGACGGCGGTCGGCGTTCCGGCCCGAATAATCAAAACCCAAGAAGAGAGCTTATGAGCAATCATCCCGCTTTATTAGGAAACGCCCCCGTGTTTGCAAGCAAGGTGCATATCGTGCGGCCCGACCTGCCGCCGTTTGCCGATCTGGCCGCCGATGCCGAAGCGATTCTCGCAAGCGCATGGTCACCAAGGGCCGTCACCTGCGCGCCTTTGAAGAAGCCGTCGCCACTCATCTCGGCGTGCGCCACGCGGTTGCGGTTTCAAGCTGCACGACCGGCTTGATGCTCACTTATCAAGCCTTGGGCCTGACCGGCGAGGTGGTCGTGCCGAGCTTTACGTTTATGGCGACCGTGAGCGCGCTCGTGTGGGCGGGGCTTCGGCCTGTGTTTGCCGATGTCGATTTCGAGACGACCAATCTCAACGCGGCGGCTGCCGAGGCGGCCATCACGCCCGCGACTTCGGCCATCGTCGCCGTGCATAACTTCGGCAACCCGGCTGACATTGACGCGCTCGACGGGGTGGCCAAAAGCCACGGACTCAAGCTCGTCTTCGACGCCGCGCATGGGTTCGGCGCGCGCTACCAGGGCAAGCCCGTCGGCGCGCAAGGCAACGCGCACGTTTACAGTCTCAGCCCGACCAAGTTGCTCATCACGGGCGAAGGCGGCATTGTCGCGACCGACGATGACGAACTGGCCGACCGCGTTCGCCTGGGTCGCGAATACGGCAACAGCGGCAACTACGACAGCGCCTTTGCAGGCATGAATGCGCGCATGCCGGAGTTCAACGCGCTCTTAGGACTGCACAGCCTGCGGCGGCTTGAAGCGGGCGCGCGCCGCCGCAATGAAGTCGCCGCGATTTATCACCGCGAGCTCGGCGAATTGCCCGGCATCAGTTTTCAGGCAGTGAGGCCCGGCAATCGCAATTCGTATAAAGATTTCTCGATCACCGTTGATGCGGACGCGTTCGGCCTGAGCCGCGATGATCTTGCCACGGCGCTCGAAGCCGAAAACATCGACACGCGCAAATACTACGAGCCGCCCGTGCATCGCCAGACGGCTTATGGAGGATTTGCTACGGCGGGCGATATGTTGGATAATACCGAGCGACTCGCCGCCCGCAGCCTGAGCTTGCCGATGTGGTCGCACATGGATGACGAAACGGCGCTGGGAATTTGCCGCGCCGTGCGACGCGTTCACGAAGCGGCTGAAGAGGTGCTGCGGGCGCTCAATCAAACCTCTACGGCCCTCGCCACGTAGAGGTGAGCCGAATCTGAGGAAACAAACCACTATGTCACTTGTGCGCTCCATGCGCTGGAAACCGGAGATTCTACTGCGCGTCGTTGCCGACGGGTTGATCCTTAACGCGGCGGTCATCGCGGCGTTGATGCTGCGGTTCTTCTACCTCGTCGCGTTCGAGCCGCGCCTGGAGGACGTCGACTACAATCAACTCTTCTGGTATCTGCTCAACCGCTACTTTCATACCTCGTGGCTGCTGACGGCCATCTGTCTGGTGATCTTCGCCCTGAGCGGCTTTTACACCTACGGTCGCGCCTACAAAGGCCCCTACAAAGCATTGATTGTCACGCAGGCGGTCAGCCTCGGATACGTGGTCTTCGGCTTCGCTTCCTACTTCATCGGCGGGGTGCTGGATATGCCGCGCGGCGCGCTGGTCGTCGCCTGGGCCATCAGCATCATCGTGATCGGCGTGTCGCGCATCTGGGCCTGGTTGTGGTCGAAGGTCGTGCGCGCGGAGATTGACCGCGATCAATCGGCGCCGCGCGAGATCAAACGGATTCTGGTCATCGGCGGCGCGGGTTACATCGGCTCGGCGCTGTTGCCCAAACTGCTCGAACGCGGCTATCACGTGCGCCTGCTCGACCTGTTGTTGTTTGGCACCGAGCCGATTGATGGCGTGCTCGCGCACCCGAACCTTGAAGTCGTGCCGGCGGATTTCCGGCAGGTCGATAAAGTCGTCGAAACGATGCGCAACATCGACGCGGTGATTCATCTGGGCGGGATTGTCGGCGACCCGGCCTGCGCGCTCGACGAAGAACTGACCATCGAAGTCAATTTGATGGCCACGCGCATGATCGCCGAAGTCGCCAAAGGCAGCGGCGTCTCGCGCTTCATCTTCGCGAGCACCTGCTCGGTGTATGGCGCAAACGATCTGGTGCTGGATGAACGGTCGGCGCTCAACCCCGTGTCGATCTACGCGCGCAGCAAGATCGCTTCCGAACGCGTGTTGATGAGCATGGCGAGCAATGATTTCGGGCCGACGATTCTGCGCTTCGGCACCATCTACGGCCTGTCCGAGCGCACGCGCTTTGATCTGGTGGTCAATCTGCTGGCGGCCAAAGCGATGGTCGAGGGTCAGATCACGGTCTTTGGCGGCGACCAGTGGCGGCCTTTCGTGCACGTCGATGACGCGGCGCTCGCCGTGTTGCAGGTGCTCGAAGCGCCGATGGCGCTGGTCAGCCAGGAAGTCTTCAACGTCGGCAGCGACGAGCAGAACTACACGATTCAACAGATCGGCGAAATGATTCAACAGATGGTTCCGGCCTCGCACCTGATCAGCATGGGATCAGACACAGACCGGCGCAATTATCGCGTCAGCTTCGGCAAGATCAGCAAGTCGCTCGATTTCAAACCGCGCTGGACAGTTGAGCGCGGCATCCGGCAGGTGATCGAGGCGATAGAAAGCGGCAAGGTCATCGACTATCAGGACGCGAAATACAGCAACGTCAAATTCCTGAGCGACGAAGGCGGCTCGCGGCTCGTGCGCGGCCACACGCGCTGGGCGCACGACCTCATCAACGACTCTTCCCCCGACACGCTGGCGGCGAGCAAGGCGCAATGATGAACGCTCGCGCGGCCCTATGAAAACGGCGGACGTCATCATCATCGGCGGCGGCATTGTAGGACTCGCGACCGCGCACCGCCTGCTCGAACGCTTCCCCGAAAAAACCGCGCTCGTTTTGGAAAAAGAAAGCCGCGTGGCCCTTCATCAATCGGGCCGCAATTCGGGCGTCCTGCATTCGGGCATTTACTACAAGCCCGGCTCGCACAAGGCCGCAACGTGCCGCGCCGGAAAGCGCGCGATGGAGGCTTTCTGTCAGGCCGAAGGCATCCGTTATGAACGCTGCGGCAAAGTTATTGTCGCGGTCGATGACGGCGAAGTGGAGCGATTGCATGCGCTCTACGCGCGCGGCAAAGCCAACGGCGTCCATTGCGAGATGATCGACCGCGCGCGGCTTGCCGAACTGGAGCCGCACGCGGCGGGCGTCAAAGCCATTCACGTCCCCGAAACCGGCATCGTCGATTACCCGCAAGTCTGCAAGCAATTGGCGGCGCGCATTTGTGCGCGCGGCAGCGGGGTCAAAACCGGCGCGCAAGTCATCGGCTTGAAAGAGCGCAATAGCGAAGTCATCGTCGAGAGCCGGGCCGGAGACTTTGCCGCCCGCACCGTCGTCAACTGCGCGGGGCTGCATTCGGATCGCGTGGCGCGGTTGGCAGGCAATGCGCCGCAGGTGAAGATCGTTCCATTTCGCGGCGAATATTTTAAGCTCTCGAAAGAAGCTGAACCCTTGTGCCGCGCGTTGATTTATCCCGTACCCGACCCGCAGTTCCCCTTCCTCGGTGTGCACTTCACGCGCATGATCGAAGGCGGCGTCGAGTGTGGGCCAAACGCCGTGCTCGCCTTTGCGCGCGAAGGCTATGGCAAACTCAAACTCAACGCGCGCGACCTGCTGGAAACGCTCACTTATTCGGGCTTCCGGCGATTGGCGCGCGCCCACTGGCGAATGGGCGCGGGCGAGATGTGGCGCTCGCTCAACAAGCGCGCCTTCGTGCGCGCCTTGCAGCGACTGGTGCCGGAGATTCGCGCCGCCCAGTTGACGGCTGCGCCCGCCGGTGTGCGCGCACAGGCGGTTGCCGCAGACGGCCTACTGATCGATGATTTCTGCATTCAAGAGGGGCCGCGCGTGGTGAACGTGTTGAACGCGCCATCGCCGGCGGCGACGGCTTCACTCGGCATCGGCCAACTGATCGTCGATAGATTGGCGGCGCGATTTTGAGGGCATGAGTCTTAAGCGATACTGATGAAACGAATAGTTACGGCGCTGCCGAGCGTCTGTTTAATTGAGCCGACGGTGTTCCGTGATGAGCGGGGCTTTTTCTTCGAGAGCTATCAGGAAAAAAGGTTCGCCGACCTGGGCATTACCGACCACTTTGTGCAGGATAATCACGCGCGCTCGGTCAAAGGCACGCTGCGCGGCTTGCATTATCAGGTGGCCCGCCCGCAAGCCAAGCTGTGCCGCGTTGTGCAGGGCGAAGTGCTGGACGTGGTGGTCGATCTGCGGCGAGGCTCGCCCGACTTTGGCCGCCATATTACGGCGGCGTTGTCGGCTGAGAATCAATTGATGGTTTACGTCCCTGCCGGGTTTGCGCATGGCTATCTGGTGTTGTCCGAGACAGCCGAGTTTCTCTACAAGTGCAGCGACTATTATTCGCCGCAGGACGAGCGCGGCCTGATCTGGAACGATTCCACAGTCGGCATCCGGTGGGGCATTGGACAGCCCATTTTATCGGCCAAAGACCGCCTTCATCCGCCGCTCGCGGCGATCTCGCCGGAAGATTTACCGGCTTTTAAGGGGGGATAAGATCGCCGCGACCGGAACGGGGAACAGGAAACTTGAAGTTTCCCAAAAAGCTGTTGACTTTTGACGCCTTATTTCATATTCTGGGGCTACCCGTAAACATGGGTGAAGCACGCAGCAAGCAGTCCCGCACCGTTATTTCTAATGGAGGAATTATGAAGCTGCCGAAAAATCAACTCAGAGCAATGCTCAGCCTGGTGCTGGCGATCACGGTCACCACGCTGTTTACGCTCCGCGCGTATGCCGCAACGGAAAAAAGCATGGTGAACGATCCGGCAGGGCTGCAGGATTGCAGCGGGACCTTGACGGTCAATGGCGGAACCACGACCATCAACGGCAACCCGGCGCAGACCGGCGCGACGGTGACCAACGGCAGCGTCGTTTCCACGGGGAGCGGCAGTGCGGTGATCGACCTGGGAGCGACCGGGCGCGTTATGGTCGGCAAGCACACGACGGTCACGATTCTGTGCGTGGGCGGTTCGCTTGAAGTCAAATCAACCTGCTCAGGGAAAACCGAAGTCAAAGTCATAAGCGGTTCGGGCGAAGTCAAAGCGCCGACCACGGAGACGCTCGCGGCGGGACAAAAGAAAACTTATGACGGTTCAGTTGATGTGATGGGCGGCGCGGGCATCAACCTCGAAGTCGAATGCGAAGGCGGCCGTCGCGGTGCCGGGTTGCTGGTCGGCCCCGGCCTGATTGGATTGCTTGCGCTACTGGGCGTTGGGGCTGCTGTGGCAGTCGGCGTGGCGGTGGGCAATGGTGAAACCTCATCGACGGGTCGCCCGCCGGTCAGCCCGTCCTAAACTGACGCAAAGCGCAGTTCAAACATTTCAAATCGTTTCAGCGCCTCGGTGATCGCATAGTCACTGAGGCGCTTTCAGTTTAACCCGAGTGCCTATATGTGGAGGCCGGCTTGTCGAGCAAGATTTGCCCCCTATGCGGCGGGCACCTACATCGCTCACGCGCGCGCGGATTCAGAGAAAAGTTCGTGAAGTTTGTCTCTTCCTACCGTGCTTATCGCTGCCATGAATGCGGCTGGCGTGGCTGGTTCGGCAGAAGAAACGTATTCATTCGCAAAGCGATGCTGCGCACGATCATCAGCCTGCTGGTGACGTTAATCATAACCACACTGGTTGCCCTCTATTTGGTCGAGCGGTTGAGCGGCCCGGCAGCGCCCACGGAGATTCAGCAGCCCCCCCCCAGTCGTTGAGGTTTCAGGGTCAAGCCAACCATCGGGCAATCGCCCCGGCGGGCGGGTTGAGTATTGCGTGCGCCAACTTTAACCTTGTAAGCTGGTGCCGGTTTTGCAACAATATTTAGCCACAACAGGTCTGCGAATCGCAGAGTTTCCCATGTGGGTTAAACCGTTGATCACAATTCATTCCAGGAGGCTGAATTGAAGCCCAAGTTGCTAATCGCCATTTTATCGGTGTCTCTGCTGACCGCTTCGGTCGCGCGCGCGCAAACGCAAGCGCCTGTCGTCACTTTGCAACTCGCGCCGGATCAGATCGGCGCGGTGCGAACGGCTGCCGGCATCACGACTCGCATTTCCTTTACCGAGCCGGTCACGTCTGTGATCTGCGGCGACCTCTACGATGCGGCCAGCGGCAAAGGCGCATTCGTCATCGAACGCGGCGATAGCGCGAAGCCAAGCAACGAGGTGTTCATCAAGCCGGTCACCGCCAGGGGGCAGAGCAACATGTTTGTCAAGACCGGCGATGGCAAACACACATATAATTTCGACCTGTTCATTGTGCCGCAAGCGCAGGCGCATCGCGTCGTCAATGTCATGGATGCGCCGCCGCCCGCGCAGGCCGGAACCGGCACAAGCGAGAAGAGCAACCCGACGCCGACGACCGCCGCAGATCCGCCGCCGGCCACTGACCCGCCCAAGACCGCGCCCTGCCCGGACGCCGAACGCATCAAGGCCGATGCGGAACAGCAGGGGCGAGTGAAGTATGACGAGATCATTCGCAACGCGCGCCAGCAGGCCGATCGCATCACGGGCGAGGCCGAGGCCAAACTCAATGAAGCCAATCGCCATGTCGCCGAGCGCACGGGCCAGGAAGTACATCATCGCTTTATGCAGGCGCTGCTGCTCGGCTTGCGTGAAACCAAGATCACGAACACGCGCGCCTCAACCAAGAAAAAAATCATTGTCACGCTCGACCAGCGCGTGCTGATCTTCGACGAGAAAGCTTACCTCCGTTATACGATTCAAAACGCCGGGGCCGAGGATTTCGAGTTCGCCACGCTCACGCTCGAAGTGGGCGTCGGCACAGAGGCGCATCCGCTGACGGTCGAACTCACCCAGAGCAAACAGGAGAACAAGCTCCCCCCCGGCGAATCCCTCACCGGCATCCTCGCCTTTGATCCCAAGTTGATTGAAGCCAAAGACCGAGTGGTGTTTTACGTGCGCGGCGCTGACAGCGTCGAAATTACCCATGTCACGATTCAATAGTCATGGTAGAATCTGCGGGTATGTCTAAAGCAGTAGCAGCGGTTTTTAGCTTGCTGATGATCGGTGGTTGGGCCAGCGCTCAACAAATACCGATGTCAGCGCCCGCCCGCCCGCCGGTCCCGATGACCGATTCAGATCAAGCGCGCGCGGCTGAACAGGCGAAGAAAAAAGTGCCCGACACCGCCGCGCCGCCTCAAGCCATGGCGATTAAAGTTCCGCCCGCGTCGGGCCATCATCCGATCTCGTCAGGCAATGCGGCAGTCGATGCGCTGGTTTATGAGGCCGCCGCGCAAAACGGTCTCGACCCGTGTTTGATTCTTTCGGTAATGCGCGCTGAATCGGCCTTCAATCGCATGGCCATCTCGCCCAAAGGCGCATCGGGCCTGATGCAGTTGATGCCCGAAACCGCCGCGCGCTTCGGCGTGAAAAACATCTTCGACCCGCGCGAGAATGTCTTCGGCGGCGCAAGGTATTTGCGCTGGCTGCTCGACCGCTTCAGCGGCGACGTCAGGCTGGCGCTCGCAGGCTACAACGCAGGCGAAGGCGCGGTCGAAATGTACGGGCTGCGCATCCCGCCGTTTTTGGAGACCCAGAATTACGTGCGCATCATCTACACGCGCTACAGCGGCATTCACACAAGCGCGCTGCCTGAAAAATCGCCCGTGACCATTGCGCCGCAAGTGGCCGAACCGGTGAAAGAAAAAAATCCCACCTACAATCAAATCATCCGCTTCACGTCTTCGACCGGCGAAGTCGGCAAAGCCGGAAAGTAGCATTCTCCACATTTCAAACCTGAACCGGAAGCGACCATTCGATGACGCCTGAGCTTGAACGCGCGATTAAGAGCCACAATCAACTGTTCGGCTCGTATAAACAATCGGGCGAGCTGAAAAAAGTCCCCGTGTGGCTCACCCTTAACGATGGGCGGATTGAGTTTCTCACCGACGGGCAATCGTTCAAGGTCAAGCGCGCGCGCCGCAACCCGCGCGTCGTCTGCTTTCTCGGCAGCGAAAACGGCCCGGCCATATCCGGCACGGCGACGATTGTGACCGACCAACCATCTATGCGGCGGACCTATCGCGCGTACTGGAAAACGCACCCGCTGATGATGTGCCTTCTAGCGTTGATGCTGTCGCGGCGCATCAAGTCAGGCCGCCAAGTGATGGTTTGCGTCCAACCGGACGAACCCAATCCGCTTGCTGGCATCACCGACCCTGTCGTTTAATCCCCGAGTTCGCTTCCCTGCCTGCCGCTTCATCCTGCCTGCCGCTTCGGTATCGTTTCGCAATCAACTTCCAAATATTTTTTTTCGCGGCGCGCCAATATAAGGCTCGCTTTTGCGCCCTCGGTCAATGAAGGCAGAGACAACAACTCTGTGAATAAAATGATTGGAAGGAGATTGACTATGTTGAAAAGAGCACAAACCATCAAACGATTATTTGTTTTGAGCGTGGCGATTCTACCCTTGCTATTGACGGGCGGTTTGCGGGCCGCGCCGCTCACCCACAACGGCGCGGCAATGATGCCGTTTGTGTCGCGCGCCGGAGCCTTTTCGGTGCTGATGCCGGGCCAGCCACGGCATTCGAGCGGCGAGATCGATACGCCATTTGGCCGGACGACGCTGCACAAGTTCAATGCGGAAACCGACGGCGGTGACTACGCTTATCTCGTGATGTATGCGGATTACCCCAGCGACCTGTCCAGAATCGATAAGGCGACCCTCTTGGCGAATATATGTGCGAAAGGGGCGGCGGGCGTTAATGGGCGAGTCGTCAGCGGCAAGCGTGTTTCGATGAACGGTTATCCGGGCTATATGGCCAGAACCGAGAGCGATAAATTCACCTTTCTCCACATGGTTTATCTGGCCGGGCAGCGGCTCTATCAGGTTATTTTTACGATGCCTAAAGGCTACCAGTTTCCCGCCAACATCCGCAGCTTCTATGACTCGTTCACGATCACGGCCTGAGTTATCGCGCGACCCTCTTTGCATCAGATGGCGCGGGCGAGAGTTCATTTCTCGCCCGCGCGTTTTTATTTATGGCGAGACGGCGCGACTATCGAGCGAGCAAACTTCGCCGCCGGTCACGCGCTCTTGACGTATCAAGCTGATAAACTTCACGAGCGTCGCTTCGGCCCAGAAGCGGCTTTCGCCGTCGCCGTTGGCCCCGATGAACCCCACATGCCCGCCGTGATCTGTGGTCAACACCATCACGTTTGGATTACCGGTTACCTCCGGGCGCTCGAACGAGGCGCGCGGAATGAAGGGATCGTCTTTGGCGTGAATGAGGAGCGTCGGCACCGCGATACGCGGGACGAACGGTAGCGCGCTCGCGCATTCATAGTAGTGCGCCACATTGCGAAACCCGCTGTGCGGCGCGGTATAAATGTCATCGAACTTGCGAATCGTCCACACGCCGCGCAAGCGGGACACGTCATAGCGGTCGGGAAACAATTCCGCTTTGCGCCGCAGGCGACTGCGCAAACTCCAGATGAATCGCGTGTGATAAATAATGTTCGAGCGCATCTCGATGGCATCGGCGCACGCGGCCAGATCCATCGATGGCGAAACGGCGACAATACCGCGCACGACGGGCGGCGTCTGCTCGCCATATTCGCCTGCGAGCTTTAACACGACATTGCCGCCGAGCGAAAAGCCCGCCACATAAAATTCCTGCAAGCCATCCCGCGCGCTCAACTCTGTGACGATCTGTCGCAGGTCGTCGGTCAGTCCCGCATGGTAGAGCGTCGCCGTCAGGTGCTCGGTCCCGCCGCAGTTGCGAAAGTTCACGCGCACGACGTTGAACTCAGCCGCTAAAGCCTTCTCGGCAGTCCCCAGCATGTAACGCGACTCGGTCGAGCCTTCCATGCCATGCACGACGATCAAGGTCGGTCGCGTCAACCGCTGCGGTTGCCACGAGCAATGGGTGAGCACTTGCACGCCCGCCGCCGTCTTGAAGATTCGCGCCTCGGTATTTTCAAGAACGCGTTTGAAGCGTCGCCGGATGAGCGTCCCGGCAAGCGTTTGCGCGTGCCCGTTCTTGAGCCTTGCATGCGGGACGAATGGTGTCGCGGTCAGTTGCTTAAAAATCTCAGCTTTCGTCATCAGTGGTTTCTCGTGCTACACTCAGGCGGCGCGCGGGGGCAAGCCGCGCGCATGAAAATTGTAGGTGGCAAGCGGGCCGCGAGCAAGACGCTCAAGCCATGCGGTCTATAACGTCTTGACCAAAAGATGGCGAACGCGAGAGATGAACGGCATCGCTATGGGCAACACTACACGCCGGGCGACGTGGCGCGCGTGCTGGCCGCTTTCGCCGTTCGCGCGTCCGATGATTTGATCCTCGATCCCGCCTGCGGTGATGGCCGCCTGCTCGAAGCAGCAATTCGCCTCAAACACCATCGCGCCTCGCAAACCGGCAGCCAACTTGCGCCGCTCGTCCAAGACGCGTTCGGCATTGATCGCTCGTCGCAAGCGGTCGAGGTCGCGTCTCGCACAGGCGCGCGCGTGGCCGGGGCTGACTTCTTTGATCTGGAAACCGGCGCGCGTTTGAACCGGCGCTTGCGCTTGCCGGTCGCCTTTGACGCGATCATCGGCAATCCGCCATACATCCGCCAGGAAGTGATGGGCGCGCGCGACAAGCGCCGCATCGAACGACGCCTGGCGGGCGACCGCCAGCGGATGCCTGAAATTTACTGGCCGCACTGGTCGGGCCGCTCCGACATTTACGTCTATTTTTTTGCCCGTGCGATTCGCTTTCTGAAGGCAGGCGGGAGGTTAGTTTTTCTGACGGCGAGCAGTTGGCTCGATGTGGGGTATGGCGCGGCGCTGCGAGAATTCCTGCTCCGTAATTTCCGCGTGCTGGCGGTGATCGAATCGGCTGTCGAAAGCTTCTTTGCCGACGCATCAATCAACACAACCATCACGGTGCTTGAACGCGAAGACGGGGCTCAAGCTCGCGCCGCAAACCGCGTGCGCTTTGTGCAGCTCAGGCGACCGCTCAGTGAAATACTCAAGCGCAAGTCAACGGCGGCGGCTATGGCATTCGCGCGCTCGATTGAGCGCGCCAGCGTTTCTACGACAAGCGACGCGTTGCGTCTGCGGGTTGTCAGTCAGGCCGAGTTGGCGGGCGCGCCAGACCCCCTCAATCCCGCGAGCCGCGTTGCCCAAGCGGGCTGGGGCAAGTACCTGCGCGCCGACGAAGTTTTTTTTCGCGTGCTGGAGCGCGGCGGTTTGCGACTCAGAAAACTTTCCGACGTGGCGCGCGTGCGCTTCGGGGTGAAGACCGGCGCGAACGAATTCTTTTATGTGAAAGAAACCGCTGACAAAAAGCCAAAGGCAAAGAGCGACAGGGGCCATGTGGCGCGGCGCGGCGCGCAATCAAAAACAATTAGCGGCATGCTTACGCTCAGTGAAGTCGCTTCGGTGCGGCGCGGAATCACGACCGGCGCGAATGAGTTCTTTTATGTGAAGCCCGTAGGACGCGGCGCAGCGAATGGCAAGCAGTCGGCCTCGCCGCTGGTTGAAATCGAAACTGCGGCAGGCGAACGGCACCTCGTCGAATCGGAATATTTATCACCGATCATTTTTTCGCTGAAAGAAATCTCCGGCATCCTGCTTGACCGGCCTGCGAGCGCCAGGCTGTTGTTCAATTGCGCCGCCACGCCCTTAGAGATCACCGGCGCGCGCGCGCTTTCATACATACGCGCGGGCGAGCGCGCGGGTTATCACAAGCGGCCAAGCTGCGCGGCGCGGCAGTCGTGGTATGCGGTGGCGTGTGACCGCAAGCCTGCGCCGTTGATTTTGCCGTCGAAGGTCGGCGAGCGGTGGCTTGTAGCCATCAATCGCGCGCGCGTTTTTGAAGATAAAAAACTTTACGGCGTCTTTCCGCGCAAAGGACTGTCACACCAATTGCTGGCGGCGCTGCTCAATTCGACGTGGGCGCGCTACTACGCCGAGATCACCTGTCGACAGATGACCGGCGCGCAGGCGATTGCCGACATTGACGTGGCCGTTGCTGAGCAGATCATGATTCCTGATGCGCGCGAACTGTCAGCGGCAATCAAACGGCGGTTGGAATCGGCGCTCACGGCTATCGCGCGCCGCCCGGTGCTGTCGCTTTTTGCCGAAGTGCAGCGCGCCGACCGGCGGCGGCTTGACGGGCTTGTGCTTGAAGCCATCGGCTTCACTGATCGCACAGAACGCAACGCCGTGCTTGATGAATTGTACGCGGCGGTGACCAGGCTTGTGCGCGCACGGATTGCGAAAAGCAGTCAGCCGTAGGTTGTCCGGCGAACCGAATATTTCAGCAGGCAGATTTGATCGTAATCGCTCATTTGATTTCTCAACTGCGAACATCCCGCCGACCTTGTCACTGCCCAACGAACGGCATAGAATCGCTCAGGGAGAATCACCAGTGCTTGAGATGAATTCTTTCAATCGCGTCGTGTTGATCGTGCTCGACAGCGTCGGCATCGGCGAGATGCCTGACGCGGCTGACTATGGCGACGCGGGCGCGGACACGCTCGGCCACACGCTCGCCTCACGCGATGTGCGCATTCCGAACCTGCGGGCGATGGGACTGGCCAACATCCGCGAGCTTCCCGTAGCGCCGGTTGAACACCCGGCGGGCATCTATGGACGCGCGGCTACGAGTTCGCGCGGCAAAGACACGACCACCGGCCACTGGGAGATGAGCGGCATCATCACGGCGCGACCGTTTCCCACATATCCACAGGGTTTTCCACCGCGCATCATCGCACCGTTCGAGCGCCGCATCGGGCGCAGGACGATTGGCAACAAACCGGCTTCAGGGACTGAGATCATCAAAGAGCTTGGCGCAGAGCACTTGAAAACCGGCCACCCGATTGTTTACACCTCTGCCGACAGCGTTTTTCAAATTGCCGCGCACGAAGAGATCGTGCCGCTCGCGCAGCTTTACCAGTGGTGCGAAATCGCGCGCGGGTTGTTGACCGGCGAAGATGAAGTGGGCCGCGTCATTGCGCGTCCATTCATTGGTGAGCCGGGCAATTTCCGCCGCACCGAAGCGCGGCAGGATTATGCGATTGACCCGCCCGAACAGACCTTGCTTGATCGGGTGAAGGAAGCGGGGCTTGCGGTCACGGCGGTCGGCAAAATCGGCTCGATCTTTTGTCATCGCGGCACGACCGAAGAATTGAAGGCCGGCAACAACAACGCGAGCGTCGAGCAAACCTTGCGCGCACTGGGCAGCACGCCGCGCGGCTTGATCTTCACCAACCTTGTGGATTTCGATATGCTCTATGGCCATCGCAACGATGTGGAAGGTTATGCCCGCGCGCTCGAAGCCTTCGACGCGCAACTGCCGGAGATTCAACAGGCCATGCGCGAAGACGATCTGTTGATGATCACCGCCGATCACGGTTGCGACCCAGGCGATGTATCGACCGACCATACGCGCGAATACGTGCCGGTGCTGGCATGGGGGCCGCGCGCCAAAACGGGCGTGAATCTCGGTACGCTTGCGTCGCTTGCCGATGTCGGGCAGACCATCGCGGATAATTTTGCGCTTGAGTTGCAAGCGGGCCGCAGCTTCCTACAGAAAATCATGTAGCGGTTCGCGCACAGGAACCATTTCTAAACAGGAGAAATCATTATGAAAGAACAATTGGTCTCACTGCTGGTGTCGAAAGTCGGGCTGGATCAAGCCAAAGCCGAACACGCGGTGGATACAGTGCTGGACTTTTTCAAGAACAATCCAGATCAGGTCGCTTCGGTGCTTGGCAAACTGCCGGGCGGTCTGGGCGAAAAACTCGGCGGCTTAGGCGGAATGTTCGGCGGCGGTTCGGAGCAGTCATAAGTTCTTAGTCACTGGTCATCAGTCATTAGCTTGTTATCTACGAGAGTATTACGCCAGTAACCAATGACTGATGGCCAATGACCAATAAATAAAGGACTGGTTTTTATGAGGCGCAGAATCAGTCTGACAACTTCTCTATTTTACTTCTCGGTTGCGTTGCTTGTCATCGACGGCGCGAGCCTTGCCGCATTCGCGGGTCAAAAGCCGGATGAAGTCGCAAAACAACTGGAGCGATTGAAAAGCGTTTCGCCAGTCGAGCGGCGCGATGCCATCGAAAAGCTCGTCGATACAGAAGACCCGCGTGCGGTTGAACCCATCATTGCCTCGCTTAAGGACGCCGACGCAGAAGTGGGAAAG